>OLIL01000020.1_pt1 | contig 227711 bp, 175 predicted proteins | sample 1609701 | NCBI WGS metagenome assembly OLIL01 (sample SAMEA4350146, study PRJEB24818) | metagenome | biome: human; feature: gut; material: faeces | place: Denmark | collected 2013-09
TGGAAGTTAACTCTTTAAATACTATCTTAGCCATTGCTATAATGTTTGTTTTTTGCAACGGTAAGATAATACTTTTTACCGAAATAAACAATAGCAAAAGGGGCTATCCGACTTTTTGGACAGCCCCATATACTCCTCTTCTTGGAGAAGATATACTTCACCGTCCAAGTAAGTACTACTTCTCGTGATATCCTATTAGTATATACAAGACTGTTGCCCACATTTAAAGTGAATGTATTTGTTGGATTCATGTTTTTTTGCGAAGTTTGTCTCCTGAAAAGTAAGCTTTGAGACATGAATATGAGAAATATTGTACTGTGTATATTATATTTGTTTTTGGTGCCGATGGGAGGGTTTGCCCAATCTGAGGTCGTTGTCTTGTATCCCGATACTGAAAATAAGGATTTGGATGAAGCTGTATACCAAAAAATCTTTTTGGCCGGCACGATCGATATGGGGAAAAGTGTGGATTGGCAGAAGGCTACCTGTGACTGGTTCCGGGCGCTTCCGGAGGGACGGTATCTCTTGTTCAATCCTCGTAGGGATAAAGGGTTGAGCGGGGAAATGTCCGATTTTGAGCATCAAGTGAATTGGGAACTGGAGCATCTGGAGAAAGCCGATCTGATTATCATGAACATTCTGGCGAGCAGCAAATCCCCGATAACTTTATTGGAGATGGGGCTGTTTATGCGCTCAGGAAAGTTGCGGGTGATTTGCGAGCCCGGCTTTTACCGGTATGATAATGTGCGCTTAACTTGTGCGCGCTATGGCGTCCCATTGTATCAGAATATGGACGATTTTTTGAAAACCATGCGCTAATCTATTATTATTTGTTTAACTTTGTATAGTTTTAGGGACGGTGTGGAATCGATCCTAAGCGAATATTGTCGAACAAAATGGAAAGAATATGAAAGGTATAGTTTTAGCCGGAGGATCGGGTACCCGCTTGTATCCGATCACTAAAGGAGTTTCCAAGCAACTTCTACCTATTTATGATAAGCCGATGATTTTTTATCCGGTATCCGTGCTCATGCTGGCGGGGATACGGGAGATTCTTATTATATCGACCCCGCAGGATTTGCCGGGCTTTCGTCGTTTACTGGGCGATGGCTCCGATTATGGCGTTCGTTTTGAATATGCCGAGCAGCCTTCGCCGGACGGATTGGCGCAAGCTTTCATCATTGGAGAGCGCTTTATTGGCGATGACTCCGTTTGCTTGGTGCTTGGCGATAATATCTTTTACGGACAGAGCTTTACCCGTATGTTAAAAGAGGCCGTTGACAAGGCGGAGAACGAACAAAAAGCGACCGTGTTCGGTTACTACGTAAACGATCCGGAACGCTATGGCGTGGCCGAGTTCGATGCGGATGGGAACGTCCTCAGTATCGAGGAGAAACCGAAGGAACCGAAGTCGAATTACGCCGTGGTAGGATTGTATTTCTATCCGAACAAGGTGGTGGGCGTGGCCAAGAATATCAAGCCATCCGCCCGTGGAGAGCTGGAGATCACTACCGTGAACCAGTGGTTCTTGAAGGATGGAGAGTTGAAAGTGCAGCTATTGGGACGTGGATTCGCTTGGTTGGATACCGGGACTCACGACTCGTTGTCTGAGGCATCTACTTTCGTGGAGGTGATCGAGAAGAGACAGGGACTGAAGGTGGCTTGTCTGGAGGAGATCGCTTTCAAGCAAGGATGGATTGATGAGAAGCGACTTGAGCAAGTGGCTTTGCCGATGATTAAGAATCAGTACGGCCAGTATTTGATGAGGTTGATTAATAAGTAGAAGTAGTTCAGAATACGAGATATCGATGGAAAAAGACAGTAAAATATTTGTTGCCGGTCACCGGGGCTTGGTAGGCTCCGCCATTCTGAATAATTTGCGTAGCAAAGGGTATACGAACTTCCTGCTTCGTACGCATGCGGAACTGGATCTGACGGATCAAGCCGCTGTGAACGAGTTTTTTGCCGCTGAACGGCCGGACTATGTGTTCTTGTCGGCGGCGCACGTCGGCGGTATCATGGCGAACAGTCTGTACCGTGCTGATTTTATCTACAATAATTTGATGATCCAGAATAATGTCATTCATGCCTCTTGGAAAAACAATGTAAAGAAATTATTATTCTTGGGAAGCACCTGCATCTATCCTCGTGAGGCTCCGCAGCCGATACCGGAGGATTGCTTGCTGACATCTCCCTTGGAATATTCCAACGAGCCTTATGCGATCGCCAAGATAGCGGGTATCAAGATGTGCGAGAGTTACAACCTGCAATACGGTACGAACTATATCGCCGTGATGCCTACTAACCTCTACGGGCCGAATGATAATTTCAATCTGGAGACCTCGCATGTGTTGCCAGCCATGATCCGTAAGATCCATCTGGCGAAATGCCTGCATATGGGAGATTGGGAGGCCTTGCGTAAGGATATGGACACTCGTCCGGTAGAGGGCGTGTCTGGGAAGGCCTCCGAGCCGGAGATACTCTCCGTATTGGATAAACAGGGTATCCGTCCGGGCGAGGTGGAGCTGTGGGGAACCGGCAAGCCGCTTCGTGAGTTTTTATGGAGCGAGGAGATGGCCGATGCTTCTGTTTATATCATGGAACACGTGGATTTCGAGGATGTCCGCCAGAAGGAGGGCGAGGTCCGGAATACACATATTAATATAGGTACGGGTATCGAGCTTTCGATCCGTGAGGTCGCCGAACTGATCCGGCGAGAGATCGGGTTCGAGGGCGAGTTGAGGTTTAACTCGTCCAAGCCGGACGGTACGCTTCGTAAGCTGACGGATGTAAGCAAGTTGCATGCCTTGGGTTGGCGCCATACGATCGAGATCGAGGAGGGCGTGAAGCGACTCTATGAATGGTACTTGGGATGAAAAATGAGAATTGAAAATTGAAAATTAGAGAAATGGGCAAAGTAGCGTTAATAACGGGTATTACGGGACAGGATGGGGCTTATCTTACTGAGTTCTTGATTAAGAAAGGATATACGGTACATGGTATCAAGCGTCGTTCTTCCATGTTCAATACGGATCGTATCGATCATTTGTATCAAGACCCGCATGTGGAAAACCGTAATTTGATTCTGCATTATGGCGATTTAACGGATAGTTTGAATCTTACACGTATCATTGGCGAGGTTCAACCGGACGAGATCTATAATCTGGCCGCCATGAGCCATGTAAAAGTAAGTTTCGACACTCCCGAATATACGGCGAATGCGGATGGTTTGGGTGTATTGCGTATCCTAGAGGCGGTCCGCTTGCTGAACTTGATCCCGAAGACACGTATTTATCAGGCATCTACATCTGAGTTGTATGGCTTGGTGCAAGAGGTGCCGCAGAGGGAGACTACTCCTTTCTATCCGAGAAGCCCTTATGCGGTAGCGAAACTATACGGTTACTGGATTACGGTGAATTACAGGGAGGCCTATCATATGCACGCTTCCAATGGCATCTTGTTTAATCACGAGTCTCCATTAAGGGGAGAGACATTCGTGACCCGTAAGGTAACCCGGGCGGTTTCACGTATCGTTTTGGGTATGCAAAAAAAGGTTTATATGGGTAATCTTTCCTCCAAACGGGATTGGGGACACGCAAAAGATTACGTGCGTGCCATGTACGCTATTTTGCAACAAGATGAACCCTCGGATTATGTCATAGCTACCGGGATTACTACCACGATTCGGGACTTTATCCGTATGGCTTTTGAGGAAATTGGCGTGGGAATCCGCTTTAAAGGAGAAGGGATAGACGAGGTCGCTATCTTAGAGTCGATAGACGAGGGGGTGTTCGTCAAGAAGGTTGGTGATGCCTATCTGGAAAACTTTAAGAAACGTGTGGGTGAGGAAGTTGTAGGAGTAGATCCGCAGTATTTCCGCCCTACGGAAGTAGAGTTGCTGATCGGTGACGCTACGAAGGCACGTACTCGTTTAGGGTGGGAACCGGAGTATTCATTAGCGGCTTTAATTGAGGATATGATGAAGAACGATATAAAACTAATGAAGAAGGAGTCTTATCTGAAAGAGGGGGGCTATAAAATTTTGAACTATTTCGAGTGAGTTCGAAACAATTTGAAGATTTTATTTGTTGTAATTACAAAAAGAGTTAATTTTGTGCCAATTTTAAGATATTAGGTAATTGATTGTTTAATTAAAATGTTGAAAATATGAAGACTAAGGTTTTACTTTTAGCTTTGTTATCAGGTTTTGTATTCTCTGTGGCAGCACAGGAATATCAACCGCAGGTGGGGTTCAGCAATGAGGCTGGTTATAAGACTAATTTCAAGAAGAATAAAGCTCGCGACAATTGGTTTATTTCAATTGCGGGTGGAGCCAGCGTATTGTTAGGAGACCAAAATGGAGAGGCTGATTTCAAGAATCGTTTAAACTTCGCTCCACAAGTATCTTTTGGTAAGTGGTTTAATCCGTATTTAGGATTCCGTACCCAGTTAAATGGTGGTATTATCCACGGTTTTGAAGGTGATGGCGCACAGTTTATGCAACATAATAAATATGTAGCCGCTCACGTAGATTTGTTGTGGGATGTTACTAACTTCTGGGCTCCTTACAGAGAATCTAAAGTGTTCCGCTTGATTCCTTGGGTCGGTTTTGGTTATGCGCAGCGTTTCAAGACTACAGAGTCTTATGATCGTCCAAGAACGGAGTCTCCTACGTTGAACGCTGGTATCTTAACCGCTTTCCGTTTGAGCAAACGTGTTGATTTGAATGTTGAGATCCAAGGTTCTTTGTTGAACGAGCAGTTTAACCGTGTCGAGATGAATCACCTGACAGATGGTATCGTTCAGTTGAGCGCTGGTTTGACATTCAAATTGGGTAAGACAGACTTCGAGGTATTGGAGCCGATGGATTACGCTTTGTTGAACGACTTGAACGGCCAGATCAACTCTTTGCGTGCTGCTAACGATGAGTTGAGCAAACGTCCGGTTTCTTGCCCTGAGTGCCAAGAGACAGTTACTGAAGTTGTAAATAACTACGTTGACAATGTGGTTTACTTCCGCATCAACAGCGCTAAGATCGACAAGAACCAGCAGATCAATATCTATAACACTGCTGAGTTCATGAAGAACAACAACGCTCCGATCAAGGTAGTTGGTTACGCTGACAAGAAGACGGGTACTTCTGATTATAACATGGGTCTTTCTGAGAAACGTGCTAGAGCGGTCGCTAAGGAACTTATCGATAAATACGGTATCTCTTCTAGCCAGATCACTATCGAGTGGAGAGGTTCGGACGAACAACCTTATGGCGAAAATAGCTGGAACCGTGTAGTAATTATGAGCGCTAATAATTAATTTACGAATTAATACTTTAAAAAGGCCGTACTTCTAAGTGCGGCCTTTTTTTTGCGCCGAAAAATACTTACTTTTGTGAGAATTTATCGAATTGCTATGATATTGAACAAAAAACATGGTTATTTAATCCAATGGCTGATTGGTGTAGGAGATTTGATCGTATTGAATCTCTTGTTTATGGCCGTTTTTCATCTGCTTGGCCCGAAATACACGGAAGCGATATCCTATAATTTGAGAGAGGTTATTTTGTTATTGAATTTCTGTTATTTCTTCTCTTTATATTTTATCCCGATTCAATTGCATCAGGCGGTCGTGTTTATCGACAAGATTGTGCAACGGGCGTTCGGATTGGTTACCGTACTTATCTTTTTATTCGCTACTTGCTTGATCTTCTTGAATGTAGGGGATATTCTGGCTACCTTCCTCTTGGTCTATTACGGGGTTTCTATCATCTTGTTTTCGCTTTGGCGGGTTTTTGTGCGCTTATCCTTAAAGTTTTATAGGCGAAAAGGCTATAACTTTAAGAAGGTGGTGATTGTGGGTGCGGGAAAGAATGGTATGGAGCTTTACCAAGTTATGAAAGATGATTTGAGCTATGGGTTTAGTGTAAAGGGATTCTTTGATGACAATGACTCGTTGAAAGACGTTTTACCTAATTATTTGGGTAAGACGAGTGAGGTGGAAGCGTATGTGCTGGAGCATGATATCGATGAGATTTATTGTACCTTGCCGGGTACGAACAACGGAAAGATCGTGCGGCTTCTGAATTTCGCCGAGAAGAAGATGGTGCGTTTCTATATCGTGCCCGAGTTTTACCGGGATGTAAAGAAGAGTATGGTGATGGAGGTGATGGAATCGATCCCATTGCTGACGGTCCGCCGGGAGCCTTTGCAATCCGCCTATAACCGGTTCTTGAAACGGACGTTCGATATATTTTTCTCTTTGGTGATTTTGCTCACGATTTATCCGATCCTGTACATCGTGGTCGGTATAATGATCAAGTTAAGCTCACCCGGCCCGATTTTGTTTAAGCAGAAACGTACGGGATTGTATGGGCATGACTTCGAATGTTTCAAATTTCGTACGATGAAGGTGAATGCGCAGGCTGATACCTTGCAGGCCGTTAAGAACGATCCTCGGAAGACCCGGATCGGCGATTTCTTGCGCCGGACGAATCTGGATGAGTTCCCTCAGTTCGTGAACGTCTTGCTGGGCGATATGTCCGTGGTAGGCCCTCGTCCGCATATGTTGAAGCATACCGAGCAGTACTCGGCGTTGATCGATAAGTATATGGTGCGGCATTTGGTGAAACCGGGAGTAACGGGGTGGGCGCAAGTCACCGGTTACCGGGGTGAGACCAAGACGCTGGAGCAGATGGAAGGACGTGTGAAGAGAGATGTGTGGTATATAGAGAATTGGACGTTTTTCCTTGATTTAAAGATTATTGTGGTTACGGTACTGAATATGTTCAAGGGAGAGAAGAATGCGTATTAATCCGATTTGTTGCACACTTTTTGCGGATTTGTGTAATCTGTATTTATATTTATGCTATATTCGCGCTCGATGGGAAGAATAATTGCAATAGATTACGGCCGGAAACGTACGGGGATAGCCGCTACGGATATTTTACAAATGATCGCTAACGGCGTGGCGACAGTCCCAAGTGGAGAGGTTGTGAAATACCTGTCGGATTACATATCGCGGGAACCGGTGGATTTATTTGTGGTCGGGCTTCCGAAGCAAATGAACAATGAGCCTTCTGAGAACATGAAGTATGTGGAGGCGTTCGTGACCCATCTGAAAAGGACGATACCAAGTATTCCGGTAACTTATTACGACGAGCGGTTCACGTCGGTCTTAGCTCATAAGGCCATGTTGGAAGGCGGTTTAAAGAAAAAGAAACGGCAAGATAAAGGATTGGTCGATGAGATTAGCGCCGTTATTATTTTGCAAGCTTATTTAGAAAGTAAAAAATATCAGTTATAACTTATGATTTTACCCGTATTTTTATATGGTCAGCCCGTGCTAAGAAAAGAGGCTGAGGATGTACCTAAAGATTATCCCGACTTGAAACAGTTGGTTGCCAATATGTTTGAAACGATGTATAATGCCGATGGGGTAGGACTTGCCGCTCCTCAGGTGGGCTTGTCTATCCGTTTGGTGGTTATAGACGGTGATGTGATGGGAGATGACTTCCCTGAATGCAAGGGTTTCAAGCGTGCGTTGATTAATCCCGAGTTTTTGGAACGTAGCGAGGAGGAAATAGCTATGGAGGAAGGCTGCTTGAGCCTGCCGGGTATACACGAGAAAGTGTCTCGCTCGAAAACGGTTCGTGTGAGATATTGGGATGAGAATTGGGAGGAGCACGAGGAAGTGGTGGAAGGTTTCGCCGCCCGTATCGTGCAGCATGAGTGCGAGCATCTGACGGGGCATGTCTTTATCGACAATGTCTCCGCTATTCGCCGTCAATTGAACAAAGGCAAATTAAATAGTATTATTAAAGGGACGGTTCGTTGCTCTTACCGGGCAAAAGCCGTTGGTAAATAATAAATCTATAAATAATCAATATGACAGATTTAAGTAAAAACATTGAGGCCCTCAGGGAAAAGAAAGCCGTTATCGAGATGGGCGGTGGTGAGGCTGCTATCGAAAAGCAAGTGGCGATGGGTAAGCTTACTGCCCGGGAGCGTATCTTGGCTTTGTTGGATAAGAACTCTTTCCATGAGTATGACATGTTCGTGAAACACGATGGCCGTGATTTCGGTATGGAGAAGAAGGTTCTGCCGGGTGATGGTGTGGTTACCGGTACGGGTACGATCTTTGGTGCCCCGGTTTGCATCTATGCGCAGGACTTTACGGTTGCCGGTGGTTCGTTAGGTTTGCAGCATGCTCGTAAGATCACCAAGATCATGGACCATGCGTTGAAGATGAAATGTCCGATCATCGGAATCAATGACTCGGGTGGCGCGCGTATCCAAGAAGGTGTTGGTGCTTTGGCTGGTTATGGTGAAATATTCTATCGCAATACGATCGCCTCGGGCGTGATCCCTCAGATTTCCTTGATCCTCGGTCCTTGTGCCGGTGGTGCCGTTTATTCTCCGGCGTTGACGGACTTCGTGTTTGTGGTTGAGAACATCTCTAAGATGTTTATCACGGGACCGAACGTTATCAAGACCGTGCTGGGTGAGGATATCTCTATGGAAGACCTTGGTGGCGCACGTGTTCATGCGGAGACTACAGGTAACGCTCATTTCTATGCCTTGAGCGAGCAAGAATGTTTCGATCAGGTGAAACGTTTGGTTAGCTTCATCCCTTGGAATAATCAGGAGCGTGCGAAAGTGGTTGAGCCGAAAGAGCCGTCCGCTATGCTGAATATCGAGCAAGTAGTTCCGGCGGACCCGAAACAACCGTATGATGTGCGAGACGTTATCAGATGTATCGTCGATGACTCGGACTTCTTGGAGATTCAAGAGTTGTGGGCCGCTAATATTGTGATCGGTTTTGGCCGTATGGCAGGAGAAACGGTAGGTTTCGTTGCCAATCAACCGATGGTTCTGGCTGGCGTGCTTGATTGTGATAGCGCTGACAAGGCCGCTCGTTTCATCCGTTTCTGCGACTCATTCAATATTCCTATCATCACGTTGGAGGATATGCCGGGTTATCTGCCGGGCGTAGATCAAGAGCATGCGGGTGTGATTCGTCATGGGGCTAAGGTTCTGTATGCGTATTCGGAAGCTACTGTTCCTAAGATCACGGTTATCTTGCGCAAGGCGTACGGTGGAGGTTATATAGCTATGAACTCCCGTCACTTGGGCGCTGACTTCATGTTCGCTTGGCCGAGCGCGGAGATCGCTGTTATGGGTCCGGAAGGCGCAGCTAACATCATATTCCGCAAGGAGATCATGGAGGCGGAAGATCAGAACGCTATGCGTCAGGAGAAGGTGAAAGAATATATCGAGAAATTCGCGAACCCGTACGTGGCGGCTTCCAAGGGATTTATCGACTCTGTGATCGAACCGAAAGAAACCCGTTCATTATTGCTACACGCACTGAAGCTTTCCATTCTAAAAGAGGAATACAGACCGGCCAAGAAGCATGGTTTGCCTCCGTTCTAAATTGATGAGAGTATGGAAAAGAAACACCAGCAAGAAGAATATGTAGACTTTGTGGTGACGGCACGTAAATATAAGACGTTGCTGACAGCGAAGTATAAGAGCCGACCGATGTGGCATAAGCCGTCGGCTGGTGACGTGGTTTCTCATCTTCCCGGAACGATTATCAAGATTATGGTAGAGGAAGGACAGGCTGTGGAGGCCGGGCAACTTCTGCTAATCCATGAGGCGATGAAAATGCAGAACCGGGTGGTCGCTCCCATATCGGGAGTCGTTGTCGAGCTCAATGTAAAAGAAGGTGATAAGATAACGAAGAATCATTTAATGGTAAAAATAGAGTCTAAGTAAGATAATTTACTTATTTTTGCCTCTCAATCATTTTTAATAGGATGAAGAAGGCAACACTCTTTTTGATATTACAGATATTTACGATTTCGCTTTTTGCGCAGATTAATACGGACCGTGTATTGGCCATTGGTAGGAACGCCCTTTATTTTGAGGATTATGTTCTTTCCATTCAGTACTTCAATCAGGTTATCAAATCCAAACCTTGGTTGGCGGAACCCTATTTCTATCGTGCGGTGGCGAAGATAAATCTGGACGATTTTAAGGGGGCCGAGGAAGACTGTACTTTATGTCTTCAGCGGAACCCTTTTTTAACACAAGCGTATTACGCTCGCGGCATCGCCCGTCAAAGTCAGGAGAAATACGACGAGGCGATCGACGATTACCAGAAAGGACTTGAGTTCAAACCCGAGGACCGCCAGATGCTGGTGAATATGGCGGTGGCTTTTATCCAGAAAAAAGACTACAACGGGGCGGAGAAGACATTCGATGATTTAATGACCGCCCATCCGAAATATTCCATGAATTATATGACACGGGGCGCTATGTATCTGGAGAAAGGGGATACGTTGAAAGCCTTGGCCGATTATAATAAGGCGATCGAGATGGATCCTTATTATGCGCCGGCGTATGGCAATCGTGCGATCCTTCATTATCAAATGGATGATTACAAGGACGCTTTGGCCGATTTGAACGAGGCTCTACGTCTGGATACCCGTGAGAGCGGATATTATATTAACCGGGGGCTAGTTCGTTATCAGATGAATGACTTGAGAGGTGCGATGGCCGATTACGATCAGGTGGTCAGCATGGATAGCCGGAACTTGATCGCACGGTTCAACCGAGGTTTGCTTCGGTTCCAAGTCGGGGATAATAACCGGGCTATCGAGGACTTCGATGTCGTTATCCAGCAAGAGCCAGATAACTATATGGCTTATTACAACCGTGCGTTGCTCCGTTTCGAGACGGGCGACTACCGGGGGGCCGTGCAGGATTACGACGTGGTCTTGAAGCAATATCCTACTTTCCTGCCGGGCTTTGTGAGCCGTTCGGAAGCAAAGCGTAAGCTGGGGGATAACGTGGGGGCAGACCGTGATTATTGGGCAGCCATAAAGATGGAGGAGCAGGCCAAGAACGGACAGCTCCCGAAGACATCGTCTTCTGGCTCCAATACGGCGGTGAACGGAGATGCCAAGGCGGACGATTCGGAGGAGAATACTCGTGAGCAATCCGATAAGAATATCAATAAGTTCAACCGCTTGGTGGTATACGATAAGGAGCAGGAGCGTAAAAGTAAATACCAAAGTGAGGTCCGTGGGCGTGTACAAGACCGGAATGTCCATGTGGATCTGGAACCCCAGTTTGTCTTGACCTATTACGAGAAGGCGGATCCCGTAAAGAAACTTGTTTATTACGACAAGATGGTGGAGGATTACAATGGCCAGATGGTCTTGAAGCGTAAATTGCGTATCACGAACGAGGAGGCCGCTTTGACTGAGGACCAAATCGCCGTGCATTTCGCCTCCATCGACGAGTATTCGGCGGAGATCGAGCGTGATCCGAACAACGCTAACGCTTATTTTGGCCGTGCGATGGACTTCATGTTGGTGCAGGATTTCTCGGAGGCGATCAAGAATTTCTCGGAAGCGATCGAGCGAGACCCGTCGTTCACGATGGCTTATTTCAATCGTGCCGTGGAACGTTATAAGCAATTGATGTACACCCAATCCCAGCAGGCTAGCAAGGATACGTACGACTTGAGTGGCTCGGGAATGAACTTGAATATTGGTAAGTCCGCACAGTCGCAGGTAAACGCCAACACCTCGGTGGACCTCCGTAGCGCTATGCTGAAGGATAATAAGCGAGCCTATGAGCATGAGCAGATCATGAGGGATTACGATATGGTGATCAAGCTGAACCCGGGTTTTGTGTACGCTTACTTTAACCGTGCGAATCTGCGTTGCGCCCAGCGTGATTTCCGTGCCGCTATCGTTGATTATAACGAGGCGATCGAGCGGGACCCTGAATTTGCCGAGGCTTACTACAACCGTGGGTTAGCCCGTCTGTCGCAAGGTGACGTGAACCGGGGCATCGCCGACTTGAGCAAGGCAGGGGAATTGGGTATCTACAACGCCTATAGTATCATCAAGCGAATGACAAGCCGGTGATAACGCAAATTATTCGAGTTAAATGTTTCGCTGATAGAAAAGAAATATTAACTTTGTGGGCTGAATATAAAGAATTTTAGAGAATAGAATATGATAAAGATTACATTTCCGGACAATTCCGTAAGAGAATATGCAAAGGGAACGACTGCTATGCAGATAGCGGAAAGCATTAGTTCTCGTTTGGCACAGGAAGTCCTAGCCGCAAGCGTGAATGGGGAGGTTTGGGACTTAAGCCGTCCTATCAACGACGACGCTACGGTGAAACTTTTGAAGTGGGAAGACGAGGAAGGTAAACATGCGTTCTGGCATTCCAGTGCTCATCTTATGGCAGAGGCTTTGCAGGAATTATATCCGGGTATTAAATTCGGTATCGGTCCGGCGATCGAGAACGGTTTCTATTATGACGTGGATCCGGGTGAGGCCGTGATCAAAGAGGGTGATTTCGCTGCTATCGAGGCTAAGATGCTTGAGCTGGTAGCCAAGAAAGAAGAGATCAAACGTCAGGACATTACCAAGGCGGATGCCATGAAGATGTTCGGCGATAGAGGTGAAGAGTATAAAACAGAGCTTATCAGTGAGTTGGAAGACGGTACGATCACTACCTATACGCAGGGTTCTTTTACGGACTTGTGTAGAGGGCCGCACTTACCGAATACCTCTTATCTGAAAGCAGTCAAGATATTGAGCGTAGCCGGCGCTTATTGGCGTGGCGATGAGAAACGCAAGCAATTGGTTCGTTTGTATGGTATCACTTTCCCGAAAAAGAAGATGTTGGATGAGTATCTGACATTGTTGGAGGAGGCCAAGAAACGTGACCACCGTAAGATCGGTAAGGAGATGGACTTGTTCATGTTCTCCGATACGGTAGGTAAGGGCTTACCGATGTGGTTGCCGAAAGGTACCGCCTTGCGTTTGCGTCTGCAAGAGTTCTTGCGTCGTATCCAAGCTCGTTATAATTATCAAGAGGTAATGTGTCCGCCGATCGGTAATAAATTATTGTATATTACCTCCGGCCACTACGCTAAATACGGAAAGGATTCTTTCCAACCGATCCATACACCTGAGGAGGGTGAGGAATACTTCTTGAAACCGATGAACTGTCCTCATCACTGTATGATCTATAAAAACTCTCCTCGTTCGTATAAGGACCTGCCGTTGCGTCTAGCTGAGTTCGGTACGGTTTGCCGGTATGAACAGAGCGGAGAGTTGCACGGATTGACCCGTGTACGTAGCTTTACGCAGGATGATGCTCATATTTTCTGCCGCCCCGATCAAGTAAAGCAGGAATTCTTGAACGTAATGGACATCATCTCGATCGTATTCAAGACGATGAATTTCGAGAACTTCGAGGCTCAGATCTCCTTGCGTGACAAGGTGAACCGTGAGAAATATATCGGTAGCGACGAGAATTGGGAGAAGGCTGAGCAAGCGATTGTAGAGGCTTGTGAGGAAAAAGGCTTGAAAGCTAAGATCGAATATGGAGAGGCCGCTTTCTACGGTCCGAAACTCGACTTCATGGTGAAAGACGCTATCGGCCGCCGTTGGCAGTTAGGTACGATTCAGGTAGACTATAACTTACCGGAACGTTTCCAATTGGAATATACGGGTGCCGACAACCAGAAGCACCGTCCGGTTATGATCCACCGTGCGCCGTTCGGTTCCATGGAACGGTTCGTTGCCGTATTGATCGAGCACACCGCCGGAAAGTTCCCGTTGTGGTTGACTCCGGAGCAGGTATGTATCATGCCGATCAGCGAGAAGTTTAATGATTACGCTTGGCAAATCGCACGTGAGTTGGGTAATCAGGAAATTCGTGCTATCGTAGATGACCGAAATGAGAAGATCGGTCGTAAAATTCGTGACAATGAATTGAAAAGAATCCCTTATATGCTCATCGTTGGAGAAAAAGAAGCAGAAAATGGTGAAGTTTCTGTAAGAAAACAGGGCGAAGGTGATAAAGGTTCGATGAAAATTGCTACCTTTGCAGCGCTTTTGAATGGCGAGGTAGAGGAAATGATGAATCGCTGGCAAAAAAGTAATGATTAAATAACTAATAACGAGGAGAATAAATCTTTTTGAATGAAGAATGACAATCTGAAAGAACAGTATAGAATCAACGAACGTATTCGTGTTCGTGAAGTTCGTTTAGTAGGTGACAATATTGAGACGGGTGTTTATCCGATCGCTCAAGCGCTGAAAATAGCGGAAGAGCAGGGGATGGATCTAGTCGAGATTTCACCAAATGCTGCGCCCCCCGTTTGTAGAGTAATCGACTACCAGAAATTCCTCTATCAGCAAAAAAAGCGTCAGAAAGAGCAAAAAGCGAAATCTGTGAAAGTGGTCGTGAAGGAGATTCGTTTCGGGCCTCAGACAGATGATCATGATTACAATTTTAAATTGAAGCACGCTAAGGGATTTTTGGAGGAAGGTTCGAAGGTCAAAGCCTACGTGTTCTTTAAAGGCCGTTCTATCCTTTTCAAGGAACAGGGAGAAGTCCTGCTGCTTCGTTTTGCCAACGATTTGGAGGATTATGGAAAAGTAGAGCAGTTGCCGGTATTGGAGGGAAAACGTATGATTATCATGCTTACTCCGAAGAAAGCGGGCACTGGCTCAGCCCCGGCTGCGGTCGCAGCTCCGAAAGTTGTAAAGAAAGTGATCACGACACCTAAGCCTAAAAGCGAGGGTGATAAGAAAACAGAAGAATAAAATCCGTCCCTGATAGAAGGGAGGTTAAGTTTAATAATTAAAATATAATTGGAAAATGCCTAAGATGAAGACTAATTCCGGTGCCAAAAAGAGGTTCGCCCTTACCGGATCAGGAAAGATCAAAAGAAAACACGCTTTTAAGAGTCATATCTTAACAAAGAAGACTAAGAAGCAAAAGAGAAATCTTACTCACACGGGTTTGGTAGCTAGTGTTGACGTAAGCAACGTAAAGCAGATGCTTTGCATGAAGTAATCTTTATTCATTAAGCGAGTTTTATAACGATTTTTATTAACCGAATGCATTTAGCAATCAAGTTCATCCTAAGAGATGACGCTAACATTCAAAACAGATTAGAATTATGCCTAGATCAGTAAATCATGTTGCTTCAAGAGCAAAAAGAAAACGGATTTTAAAACTAACCCGTGGTTATTATGGTGCACGTAAGAACGTTTGGACCGTAGCGAAGAATACATGGGAAAAAGGTTTGACTTATGCTTTCCGCGATCGTCGTAACAAGAAACGTAATTTCCGTGCTTTGTGGATTCAGCGTATCAACGCTGCCGCTCGTATGGAAGGTTTGTCTTACTCTCGCCTAATGGGTGCTTTGCACGCTGCCGGTATCGAGATCAACCGTAAGGTTTTGGCAGACTTGGCCGTTAACCATCCGGAAGCATTCAAGGCTATCGTAGCTAAAGTAAAATAAGATTTTTGCTATATAGTTAATAAAGAGCCTCCCCGAAAAGGAGGCTCTTTTTTTGTTGTTTTTGTTTGGTTATGTCGATACGATTACATATCTTTGTAACAAGAAAAAGATAAACAGGGAATGAGTTAAGCCGCACTTGTTCGATTGGGAAACTCATCAGTTTATTTTAATTCCGAGACATAGCTCTTGTCGCCAATGGCGGGCCGCGCCCTTCGGGGTATGCTTAGCACGGCGGATTACAAAGGTGGCAAAGCACTCAAATCCTGTCATACGGAGTTTGTTCACATCTACAGTGCGGCTTTTTCAAATAGGGAAGAGGATCTTTAATTAGATTCTCTTCTTTTTTATGCGGTTCACGCAGGTAGTCTCGTTAGCTCATATAAGTAGTCTTCTGAGGATAAAGTGAATTATTTTGAAAATAAATTAGGTTTTATAGTTGGTAATCCAAAAAGAATGCTTTCCTTTGTACCAACAAACAAAAGATAGTTTGTCTTGCTCTTTATCTTCGAGTTTCTATTCTCAGTAATGATAATATATTCTTCTAGAAATCGATCTTCACTAACATCACTTGTTTTATTATTAATTTATTTTTAATTTTTTTCGTATGAATATTTACATTGGAAACTTGAGTTATCGAGTAAGAGAGTCTGATTTGCAACAAGTATTAGAAGAGTATGGTGTTGTTGATTCAGTAAAGTTAATTGTTGATCGTGATACTAGACGTTCTAAGGGTTTTGCTTTCGCTGAAATGCCTAACGTAGACGAGGCTCAAAAAGCTATCGAGGAATTAAACCAAGCTGAGTACGAAGGTCGTCAGATGGTTGTAAAAGAAGCAATTCCTAGACGTTAATTTTAGAAGATATACATCTTAAAATAACTCTGAAGCGGGGAGACGATAGTCTTTCCGCTTTTTTGATATTGTCCATTATTGTCGTATATTTACGCACCAAGAATAACACAACTAAAAAATAAGTATTATGACGTTGCCAAAACGGTCTTACATGAAAGTAACCGGACTTGCTCTCGCTTGCTCCTCGCTACTTTTTTCCTGTGTTCCCAAGGAGGTTCCGCAGGTGAATTTAATCCCTAAGCCGGCCCATATCGAGGTGACTGGCGGTTATTTCAAAGTAGATAGTAATCTCATATTCGGGAATGATCAATCGGGTACGATCCGTTACGTGGTCGATGAGTCTTTCAATGGCGGAAATCCGGAGGGATATGCGTTGAACGTGACCAAGAAGGGGATCGAGTTGAGAGCCGCCTCTAAATCTGGATTGTTTTACGGGGAACAAACGTTGCGCCAGCTGTATACGTCGAAAGGGATTCCTTGCGTATCGATCCAAGATAATCCCCGTTTCCCGTATCGTGGCTTGCATCTGGATGTCTCCCGTCATTTCTTCCCGAAAGAGGAGGTGATGAAGTTATTGAACGTCATGTCTTATTATAAATTGAATACGCTTCATATGCATTTGACGGATGCCGGTGGTTGGCGTATCCAGATGGATAAATACCCGAAACTGACTACGGACGTGGCTTTCCGTACGGAATCCGATTGGCAGAAATGGTGGGATGGAAAGGATCGCAAGTATCTGCCGGAAGGAACTCCGGGGGCATATGGCGGTTATTTTACGAAAGAAGATATCCGTGAGATCGTGGATTACGCTACGGCCCGGCATATTAATATAATACCAGAAATCGAATTCCCTGGGCATTCGGACGAGGTGTTCGTGGCGTACCCGGAGTTGAGTTGTGCCGGCAAACCTTATACGACGGGTGATTTCTGCATCGGCAACGAGAAATCGTTTACGTTCATGGAGGATGTATTGTCCGAGGTGATCGAGTTGTTCCCTTCCGAATATATCCATATCGGGGGAGACGAGGCCGGGAAGGGAGCTTGGAAGACCTGCCCGAAATGTCAAGGCTTGATGCGCCGGAACGGGATGAAGGACGTGGATGAGTTGCAGAGCTATATGATTCATCGTGCCGAGGAATTCCTGATTTCCAAAGGCCGCAAATTGATCGGTTGGGATGAGATTCTGGAAGGGGGCTTGGCTCCGGAGGCTACCGTCATGTCTTGGCGGGGCGAGGAAGGGGGAATCAAGTCCGCCCGCATGGGACACGACGTGGTCATGACACCGGGTGGTTATATGTATTTCGATTTCTATCAAGCCGATCCGAAGACACAGCCGTATGCCATCGGCGGTTATACGCCGATCAAGCGGGCGTACAGTTATAATCCAGTGCCTGTGGATTCGTTGACTGCCGAGGAAAGTAAGCATATCCTAGGGGTACAGGCGAATACATGGACGGAGTATATCAAGGATGAGAAACATTTGGAGTATATGATGTTCCCTCGTGCCTTGGCGGTCGCCGAGATCGGATGGACTCCGCAAGAGGATCGTAGTTGGGAGGATTTTAAGCCTCGTATGAATGCGAATATCCCGGTTCTGCAACGGATGGGTATCAATACGTTCACGCTCTCGGACGAGATCGAGACCACGATGGAGGTAGATACCTTGCGGCGAGAGATCAAGGTCATGTTGGATGCGGAGAAATATCCGGCGGAGATACGTTACACGACAGACGGCTCTATTCCCGCTGCCTCTTCCCGGGTCTATAACGGCCCGATCGTGGTGAAAGACTCCGCTGATATCAAGGCCGCTATCTTCCGTGACGGGCAGCTTCAAGGAACGCCTACCGAGAAGAAGGTGGATTATCACCGGGGTATCAATAAGCCTATACATTATAATAGTAAGCTGTATAGCGGTTATATGGCGGGTGGCATGAACGCCTTGCTGGACGGCTACAGGGGAGGCTTGACTTATCTGGACGGTCGTTGGCAGGGTTATTTGAATGACTTGGATTGCGTGGTGGACATGGGCGAGGTGACGGATATCCATAAGGTATCGTCCCGCTTTATGCAATTGATCGGCCCGGGCGTGTACCAACCGGGAGAGGTGGAGTTGCTGACATCGGAAGACGGGGAGAGCTATATCTCGCAGGGAGTTATCCCTACTACGATATCCAATACGGATAAAGACCTGTCTTTTCAGGAATATACGTTTAACGGCGATTGGAAAGCCCGTTATATCCGTATCAAGGCAAAAGAGGCAAATAAGGGTTTCATCTTCACGGATGAGATCGTGATCTGGTAAGTATGAATCAATTAATTATCAACTAAAATACATTTATCAAATGAAGAAACAGTTAATGACCTTCCTGTTGTGTGGCAGTCTGTTCGCTACGGCGCAGCAACCGGTAGATTATGTGAACCCCTTCATCGGTACGAGCAATTACGGTACGACGAATCCCGGCGCGGTTTGTCCGCAGGGTATGATGAGCGTGGTTCCTTTCAACGTCATGGGGTCGGAGAAGAACCGTTTTGACAAGGATAGTCAATGGTGGTCTACTCCTTACTCGGCAGACAATAAATTCTTTACGGGATTCGCCCACGGCAGCTTGAGCGGCGTGGGATGCCCGGAGCTGGGAGGTTTGCTATTGATGCCGACGACGGGCGAGTTGAACGTGGACTATAAGGCTTACGGCAGTGAGTACAAGGACGAGGTGGCTCACCCCGGTTATTATAGCAATACCTTGACCAAGTATAATATCAAGGCGGAGGCTACTGCCAGCATGCGTACGGGCTTGAGCCGTTTTACCTTCCCGAAAGGGGAGAGCCATATCCTCTTGAACCTAGGCGAGGGCTTGACGAACGAGACCGGTGCTACGGTACGTATCGTGAATGATACGGAGATCGAGGGGAGTAAGCTTTTAGGTACGTTCTGCTATAATCCACAGGCCGTATTCCCGGTTTACTTCGTGATGAAGGTAAACAAGGCCCCGAAGAAGATGGGTTATTGGAAGAAACAACGTGAGATGAAGGGGGTAGAGGCCGAATGGGATATCTACTCCGGCAAGTATAAGTTATATACCAGTTATACCCGTGAGATGAGCGGAGACGACATCGGCGTATGGTTCGATTACGATACGGACGAGGGCGAGGCTATCGAGGTGAAGATGGGTATCTCGTACGTGAGCATCGAGAACGCCCGCCTGAATATGAATACGGAGCAGCCCGGCTTCGATTTCGACAAGGTCCGTACGGCGGCTAGTACGATGTGGAACAAGGATCTTTCCAAGGTACAAGTGGAAGGAGGTACGAAAGACGAGAAAACAATCTTCTATACCGGTATGTATCATTTGCTGATCCATCCGAATATCCTGCAAGACGTGAACGGCGAGTACCCGATGATGGAGAGCCTGAAAGTAGGCCATACCACCGGAAACCGTTATACGGTCTTCTCCTTGTGGGATACGTACCGCAACGTAAGTACCCTGATGACCTTGCTCTATCCGGAGCGTCAATTGGATATTATCCGTACGATGCTGGATATGTACCGGGAAAACGGTTGGTTACCGAAATGGGAGCTTTACGGACGTGAGACCTTTACGATGGAGGGCGATCCCTCGATCCCGTATATCGTAGACGCATGGATGCGCGGCTTGCGTGACTTTGATGAGCAAACCGCTTATGAGGCGATGCGTAAAGGCGCTACTACCCCGGGAGAGTTCAACCTGCTTCGTCCGGACGCGAACGATTATTTCAGCAAGGGCTATGTTCCTTTGCGTGAGCAATACGATAACTCCGTATCTCATGCGCTGGAATATTATATCGCCGACTGGAACTTGGCTAATTTCGCTCAAGCCTTGGGTAAGAAAGAGGATGCCAAGTTATTCCGTGACCGTTCTTTAGGTTACAAACATTATTATAGCAAGGAGTTTGGAACGCTGCGTCCTATCTTGCCGGACGGCACTTTCTACTCTCCGTTCGATCCGAAACAAGGCGAGAACTTCGAGCCTAGTCCCGGTTTCCATGAGGGCAACGCATGGAATTATACGTTTTATGTTCCTCACGATATCAAGGGACTGGCCAAATTGATGGGAGGCGATAAGAAATTTGTGGATCATTTGCAGAAGGTATTCGATGACGGCAATTATGATCCCGCCAACGAGCCGGATATCGCTTATCCTTATTTGTTTAGTTATTTCAAGGGAGAGGCTTGGCGTACTCAGAAGTTGGTCCGTCAGTTGTTGAAGGATTGCTATCATAACGCCCCGAACGGTGTCCCGGGTAACGAGGATACAGGTACGATGTCCGCTTGGGCTATTTTCTCCATGATGGGCTTCTATCCGGCTTGTCCGGGCGACGTGAACTATGTATTGACTTCCCCGACTTTCGATAAGGTTACGATCCAGCTCGACAAGAAATTCTATCCTAAAGGCGAATTGGTAATCGAGTCTAAGCATAGTAACCCGGAAGCGATCTACATCAAGGACGTTTTCGCCGGCGATAAAAAGCTAAAGGGCTACACCATCTCGCAAGAGGAATTGGTGAATGCCGGAACCTTGCGTTATATCCTCGAGGATACGCATAAGTAAGCCTAGATAAAGATATACCGAATTTGATATTTACCGGACGCAGATGACACCGACAAGCACGGGTGATCTGCGTCCGGTTTATTTTTTGATATCCTAAAACCATTTGATCTTCCTGAATATAAAAAAGGCCGTAGCGGATAGCAAGATCGAGAGCAAGATGATAACCACGAAACCATGCGGCATATCCTCCATGTAGATCGGGACGTTCATCCCGTAGAAGCTAGCGATTAATGTCGGAACCATTAAGATAATGGAAAGTGATGTCATACGTTTCATGATCGTGTTCACGTTGTTGGAGATGATAGAGGCGAAAGCGTCCATCGTACCCGTAAGAATATCGCTATAGATATTTACCGTGTTATGGGCCTGTTTCAACTCGATCTCCACGTCCTCCACTAAATCCTTGTCGATATATTGCGGCTCTTGGAAAATATTCTGGAGCTTGGCCAGCATCACCTCATTCCCGCGGATGGAGGTGTTGAAGAATACCATGCTCTTCTCCAGCTTCATCAACGCTAGCAGATCCTCGTTGCGGATGCTTTTCTCCAACGCCTTTTCCGCCTCGGTGACGGCGTAATTGATTTGTTTCAGGTATTTAAGGAACCATACGGCCGATGAGTGGATCAGCCGGAGGATCAACTCATACTTGTTTTTAATCTGGAGTTCCTTCCGTTGGGTATAACGGATGAAATCGGGGATCAAGTCCGTCTTATGGTAACATACGCTTACGATGATCTCATTGTTCGTGATGATACCGATCGGCACCGTATTGAACGGGATGTCATGATCTTGGTTCTGCAACGGGATACGTAAGATGGTAAGCAACCAATTCCCCTCGTACTCGATACGGGGACGCTCGTCCGTATCGGCTATATCGCTCAAGAATGATTCGGGTACGTTAAATCGATCCATCAAGAATTGAAGATCTTCGGGAGTCGGGCACTCTACGTTTACCCAACTGTTAGGAAGCCATTGGTTCTTCTCCACATAACCGGCCTCACAATAAAGAAATTGTCTCATTATTGCCTCCTTTCGTGTTTAATCCGAGCAGAGGATCAATGAAACCCTCCGCCTCGTTAGTTCATACTCTGTTCTGTTTCTAGCGGGATACTGTCGTCCATAATTTGAAAATTACTTTTTACGGGTGCAAAGATAATACTTTTTTACGTAAGTAAAGTTATGTCGCTGTATGCTGACAGCAATATTGTTGCCAGTTTACGTTAGCATAGGCTTACTTCTCTGAGAGTATTGCGATACTTCTGGTAATAGTACTGGAGTACTTTCATGGAAGTACCCGAGTACTGCCTAAGAAGTACTCCAATACTTCTTAGGCAGTACTGGCCGTCTATTCAATCCCGCATTTCCCCTCTTCGTTGAAGTAGAAGAAGAGCCCGGTATCTATGCTGACCGGACCATGGATACGGTTTACGGCGGGTTCCCATGCGGGCATCAACCGGAGTACCCGTAAGGCTTCACCGCGGAACTCATCATAGGTTTTCCCCGTATCGCGAGGATACAGTATATTCTCGGGTAGGCTTACGGGATTCTGTAACATTCCTAAGGAATCGATCGTGAAGGAGTAGAAGAGTCGTACCTTCGTGCTCGTACCTTTATAAGATTCGGGATAACGCAGGTTCTGTTCGAAGAAACGGATCATGGCTTCTCTTCCTCCCTTGAACTCGGCCATGGGGCGAGGCTCGTGGAGCCGGCTGGCGAAGCGTGTGTATTCCTCATAATCTTCCGGGTTATCGGATAGGTAGAACGTGGCGGCCAAAGGATAATGGACGATGCCGGCGCCCTGTCCGGTGATGACGGTCTTATGCACCCGGTACAATCCCGGTGGATTTTCCTTGAGCTCAGGCATCAAGGTGGCCGAGAAATCGTCTCTTGTCTCGTTTGGAAAGATCGGATAGCCGATATCAACAAAAAAGTTGGGTTGCGGGACCCCTTTCCATGCCTTCCCGTCGAAATGCTCGATGAAATAACTTTCGCCTCCCATCCCTTCTAGGTCGGTATGGTTGGTGATGGCGATCTCGATCCGTTCGATGTTGGTTGGGTAGACATTCGGGCTTACTCGCATGGAGAAGTGGGTGGTGTCCTCGCAAAGAGATTCCTCGGGCGACCGGTCGTAAGGGCCTCCGCCGATCCGGATGAGGGGCGAGTCGAATACGTACGTCTTAAATGCTTTTACATACGGAGCTTCCACTATGATAAGCTGTAGGAAGACGGAGTCGTCCGTGTTCCAGAGGGAGGCCATGTTTCTGCGGATCTTCCGGAGATGCGGGGGAAGGGTATCGTATTCCTTGCCGAAGAACAATTCTATGCTGTCCCGTATCTGCTTGGCGGTCCATCCTTCCGTGGAAACTGAAGATGCGGCATGGGTATCAGTCGGTAACGGTAGGGTATCTTGCCGTGCTATGGATTGGGAGTTGGCTGAGTAGTCGCTACTGTTTTCCCCTTTCTTTTGTTTGGTATGGCAGCCGTATAATAGGCAACCTCCCATGATAACTAATCCGATAAAATACGCTTTCATGATTCGACAGGTTTTAATTCCTAAATATAAAGAATCTTTTTCAGAAATGGGTAAAAGATATTACCTTTGACTCCCCAAATAGAAAGAATGATGGCAGAAGGAACAAGAAATACAGGAAGAGGAAGGAAAAAGCCTGTGGAGATGCTCCCCGATATGGGGCGTCTTCAGCCACAGGCCCGTGAGTTGGAGGAGGCTGTGTTGGGTGCGTTGATGCTGGAGAAAGATGCGTACTCGATCGTCAGCGAGATCTTGAAGCCGGAGTGTTTCTATGAGAAAGCGCATGAGAAGATTTATGCCGCTATCGTAGACTTGGCGTTGAGCCAGCGTCCCGTGGATATGCTTACCGTAACGGAGCAATTGAAGAAACGGGGAGAATTGGAGGATGTAGGCGGACCGTTTTATATCTCTCAACTTACCAGCAAGGTGGCCAGTAGCGCCCATATCGAGTATCACGCCCGGATCATTGCCCAGAAATATCTGGCGAGGGAGTTGATCTCTTTCACGGCGATGATCCAAGGAAAGGCATTTGATGAGACGCTCGATGTAGAGGACCTGATGCAAGAGGCGGAGGGTAAGTTGTTCGAGATCTCTCAACGTAACGTAAAGAAGGATGTCACCCAGATCAACCCCGTCATCAAGGACGCTATGGAGATGTTGCAAAAGGCGGCCCTCCAGAAGGAAGGTCTGAGCGGATTGCGCACGGGCTTCGAGGGCTTGGATAAGATGACTTCCGGTTGGCAGAATTCCGACCTTATCATTATCGCCGCCCGTCCGGCCATGGGTAAGACGGCTTTCGTGCTTTCCATGGCGAAGAATATGGCGGTGAATTTCAATACGCCTGTCGCCCTGTTCTCGCTCGAGATGAGTAACGTACAGTTGGTAAACCGTCTGATCGTGAATGTCTGCGAGATACCGGGCGAGAAGATCAAGAGCGGACGCTTGGAGAGCTACGAGTGGGAGCAGCTGGACTTTAAGATCAAGGAGCTTTACGATGCCCCGATCTTCGTGGACGATACCCCGAGCTTGTCCGTCTTCGAGCTGCGAACGAAAGCCCGTCGTCTGGTGCGTGAGCATGGCATTAAATGTATCATTATCGACTACCTTCAGTTGATGAACGCCAGCGGTATGAACTTCGGTAGCCGTGAGCAGGAGGTGAGTACGATCTCCCGCTCGTTGAAGGGATTGGCGAAGGAGTTGAATATCCCGATTATCGCCTTGTCGCAGTTGAACCGTGGTGTGGAAGCCCGTCAAGGCGTGGAAGGTAAGCGTCCGCAGCTAGCCGACTTGCGTGAGTCCGGAGCTATCGAGCAGGATGCCGATATGGTATGCTTCATCCACCGTCCCGAATATTATAAGATTACGGAAGACGAGCGAGGAAATTCCCTGATCGGCCTCGCCGAGATCATTATCGCCAAGCATCGTAACGGTGCCGTGGGGGATGTCCGGCTGCGCTTTAAGAGCGAGTTCGCCAAGTTTATGAACGTAGAGGAAGATATAGCGGTAAGGGAATTCTCCTCGACCATGAACGGTGGAGACCCGATGCCCCCGATCCCATCGGCGGGAGCTGACTTCTTGAGTCAAGGTAGCAGTAACGAGGTTCCGTTCTAATATAGCATGAATGAGCGAAAGAGGCGAAAACGTTTGCGGTAGATTTTTCGCCTCTTCTTTTCTGTTTCGTTGGCGAATCTGATTCGAATCTTCTATCTTTGTGATTGAAAACAAATTACTGAATCAGCCATGACGAGACACTTAGTTCCGGTATCTATATACCTGTCGCTGTTGCTTAGCTGCAACTCACCGAAAGAATACAAATCCTTTGATGAATACCCTTCCTATGAGGGAGACGATCTGGAGTTGTTCTATTCCCCCACGAAATCCGTGTTCACCCTTTGGGCCCCGACAGCGGAAGAAGTCCGCTTGAATCTTTACGCCTCCGGTGAGGGAGGGGAGCCTATCCGCCAGTTGCCGATGAAATCCTCGGACAAGGGTACGTGGCGTATCTCCGTGAGCGAGGATCTGAAAGGTTCCTTCTATACCTTCCAGATCCGTATCGGCGATAAATGGCTGGATGAGACTCCCGGTATCTGGGCGAAAGCCGTCGGGGTGAATGGAAACCGTGCGGCCGTGATCGATTGGGCGGCTACCGATCCGGAGGGCTGGGAGGCGGATAAATCTCCCGAGTTGAAAAGCTTCTCCGATATTATCATCTACGAGATGCATCATCGGGATTTCTCGATCGCCGCGAACTCCGGCGTGACGCATAAAGGTAAGTTTCTCGCCTTGGCGGAGAACGGCACGAAAGGTCCGGGCGGCGTGGCTACCGGCGTGGATCATCTGAAGGAGTTGGGCGTTACCCATGTCCATATCCTTCCTTCCTATGATTATGGCTCGGTGGACGAGACCCGCTTGCAAGATAATGTGTACAATTGGGGGTATGATCCCAAGAACTATAACGCCCCCGAGGGGAGCTATTCCACCGATCCTTACAATCCCGAGGCTCGTATTCGTGAGTTCAAGGAGATGGTGCAGGGGTTGCACCGGAATGGTATCCGTGTGATCATGGACGTGGTTTACAATCATACCTTCGTGGGGGATGGGTCGAATTTCAGTTTGACCGTTCCCGGTTACTTCTACCGTCATAAACCGGACGGAAGCTATTCGGATGCCTCCGGCTGTGGTAATGAGACCGCTTCGGAGCGGGCGATGGTACGCCGCTATATCGTGGAGTCCGTGAAATATTGGGCCGAGGAATACCATGTGGATGGTTTCCGTTTCGACTTGATGGGCATCCATGACGTAGAGACCATGAACGAGGTAAAAGCCGAGTTAACCAAACTAGATCCTTCCATCTTCGTATACGGCGAGGGCTGGACCGCCAGCGATTCCCCGCTACCGGAGGATCAGAGGGCGATCAAGGTAAACGCCCCGAAACTGAATGATGTGGCCGTATTTAGCGATGACCTGCGGGATGCTTTAAAAGGAAGCGTATTCGAGACTACACAGGCCGGTTTCGCCTCCGGAAAGCCGGAAGGTAACGAGGAGTCTATTAAGTTCGGTATTGTAGGCGCTATCCGCCATCCGCAAATCGACTATAACCAAATATTATATTGCAAAGCGCCTTATGCGAACAAGCCTACGCAAGTGATCAACTATGTCTCTTGCCACGATGATCTTTGTTTGATGGATAAGTTGAAGCTCTCGGCCCCGAAAGACGCTACCCCGGATGAGTTGATACGATTCGGCAAGTTGGCCCAGACCATCATCTTCACCTCGCAAGGAGTACCCTTCATGCGGGCAGGAGAGGAGTTGCTGCACGATAAGAAAGGCGTACATAACAGCTATCAATCGCCCGATTCAATCAATGAGATCGACTGGTCTTTGAAGGCAAAAAACAAGGATGTTTTCAACTATTACAAGGATTTGATCGCCCTTCGTAAGTCGCACCCGGCTTTCCGTATCGCCACGGCCGAGGGAGTGAGGGAGGCCCTTCAATTCCAAGAAGTGAACCAGCCCGGTGTCGTAGCGTATACCTTAGGGGAACATGCGAACGGGGATAGTTGGAAGAAGATTATGGTTATCTTTAACGGGAACCGGAAGGCGGTAACGGTTTCTCTGCCGGAAGGAACATGGATTCCGGTTTGTAAAGACGGTCGGATTTATCTGGACGGTAAAGGTTCCGTACAGGGTAAAACTACCGTAAGCGCCTCTTCCGCCTTGATCTTGAAACAAGATTAATACGGAACTAAATCAAAGAAAATCCCCCGGGACATCTCGATGAATACCGAGCGTCCCGGGGGATTTTTTATTAAATCACTTACTTATCTGATTATTTGTAAGCCTCGCCTTTTACAGCTGCGATACCCGGAAGAACCTTACCTTCGATAGCCTCAAGAAGAGCGCCACCACCTGTAGAAACGTAAGATACGCCGTTAGCCAAACCGAATTTGTTAACGCAAGCAACAGAGTCGCCACCACCTACTAAAGAGAAAGCGCCGTTCTTCGTAGCCTCAACGATAGCCTCGCCAACCGTGCGAGATCCGTGCGTAAAGTTCTCGAACTCGAATACACCCGTAGGACCGTTCCAAAGGATCGTCTTAGAGTTCTTGATAACGTCAGCGTAGATAGCCTCGGTCTTCGGACCTATGTCAAGACCTTCCCAACCATCAGGAATCTGATCTACCGGAGCGAAATCAGTCTTAGCGTCGTTGCTGAAATCGTCAGCGATCTTAGCGTCAACAGCCAATACCAAGTTTACGCCTTTTTCTTTCGCTTTCTTGATCAAATCAAGAGCAAGATCCAGCTTATCGTCCTCGCAGATAGACTTACCGATCTTACCGCCTTGCGCTTTCGTGAAAGTATAAGTCATACCACCCGTGATGATCAAGTTGTCTACCTTGTTCAACAAGTTCTCGATGATCTCGATCTTGGAGGAAACCTTAGAACCACCCATGATAGCGGTGAACGGACGTTGGATGTCGTTCATAACCTTATCGACAGCCTTCACTTCTTTCTCCATCAAATAACCGAACATCTTGTTGTCCGTATCGAAGTAGTCAGCGATCAAAGCCGTAGAAGCGTGAGCACGGTGAGCGGTACCGAACGCGTCGTTTACATAGCAGTCAGCGTAAGAGGCCAATCTCTTCGTGAACTCTTTCTGGCTTTCTTTAACGGCTTTCTTGGCAGCCTTCTTCTCCTCGTCGGAAGCGTCTTCAGCCAAACCTCTTGGTTTGCCTTCTTCCTCAGCGTAGAAACGAAGGTTCTCAAGCAACAAAGCTTCGCCCGGTTGCAAAGCGGCAGCCTTAGCGCCGGCTTCTTCGCCAATACAGTCGTTTGCAAACTGAACATCTACGCCTAACAACTCAGAAAGGTGCTTCAATATGTGCTTTAAGGAGAACTTATCAGTAGCGCCTTTCGGACGACCTAGGTGAGAACCGATAATTACGCTACCACCATCCGCTAAGATCTTCTTTAATGTAGGAAGAGCGGCACGCATACGAGTGTCGTCGGTGATGTTGAAGTTTTCGTCCAATGGAACGTTAAAGTCAACTCTTACAAATGCCTTTTTGCCGGCAAAATTGAAATTGTCAATTGTTTGCATAACTATTGTATTTAATGTCTGTATTAAAATGTTCCTTTAATCGCTTGCAAACTTACATAAAATATTTTTATTTGACCGTTTGCGCTTGCTTTAAATTTTATACCAATTTGAAACGTAGCCGTAATCTCCCGTCGGCATAGTCGTAATTCAACAGCTTGAAATGTCCGATCTCGGATGTATTCGCCACGTGCGATCCGATACATGCGCAGGCATCGTAATCGCCTATGCGTACGATACGTAATGTATCGCTGGCATCGTCGGGCAATTTACTTAAATCCACGATATCTCCGGCCTCTTCTTTTGGCATGAACTCGATGGTTACGGGCAGGTGCCGGTCGATCACCTCGTTTATCTTCTTCTCAACCTCGGCCATGACCTCCGCGCTGGGCTCTTCCGCCAATAGATAATCGCATTTAGACTTCTTCCTCTCTATGTGCGCGTTCTTGGATCTGGGACATCCGAACATCCGTACCATTGTCTGGTTTAAGATATGTTCCGCCGTGTGCATAGGTGCGATTGACACATCCTGAAACTTGGGACTTGGTTTATTTATTTCTATATTTGTTTCCATATTAATTGATATTGATGTAATTAACAGCGCAAAGATAATGAATAATATGGATAAGAAGGTACTAATCTATTGTCGTGTTAGTACGCAACAACAGACAACTGATAGACAAAAAGAGGAATTGTTGAAGTTTGCAGCAGAAAATCATTGGAACGTTGAAGAAGAGGATATTTTCATAGATGTTATTAGTGGTTTTAAAAAGGGAGAGTTCCGTCCTGAATATGTGAAGATGCTTGAAAGAGTTGAATATGGGGATATTGATATAATTTTATTCTCTGAATTTTCTCGTCTTGCAAGAAATGCTACGGAGTTATTAGAACAAATCAAATTGTTTATAGATAAAGGTATTAACTTGTATTTTGATAAACAAAAATTGTGGGTAAGAGATAGTAATAAAGATGTAGGTAGTATTATTTTATTGCATGTGCTTGCTGTTATGTCAAGCTATGAGATAGAGTTGTTTGTTGAACGTTCATTAAGTGGCAAGATAACAAAAGTACAAGCAGGTCATGGAGGCGGGGATGAACGTGCGTATGGTTATATGCACAATGAAAATAAACAGATTGTTATAAATCCTATCGAAAGTAAGATTGTTACCCGTATTTTTGAAATGTATGTTGGTGGATATTCTTCAATTCAAATATCAGAGATATTGAATGCTGAGAAAGTACCTGCTCCATACGTAAGAAAATTGAATGAGTACAAGAAGAATAGAGAAGCAAAAGGATTGGAGGTGAAAGAGTATAAATTTGATACAGATAATTTAAAATGGCGTATTTCTACAATAAACAGACTTATGCACAATGAGTTATATAAAGGTAATCGTAGAATAACATTTTATAAACCAGACCCTACCAATCCACTTCCGTTATCCGAAAGGCAAGATAGAGAGATTGTTTATGAATATTCGGAACATGTGGAAAGTCTGCGAATTGTATCAGACGAGTTGTTTCAGCAAGCCCAAGATAAACTTTCCAAAGCGCATTATAATAAGAATAATGCAGTCAGGCATGAGAATTTATTGAAACATTTAATGGTATGTGGCGAATGCGGTGCTAATTTTTCTGTAGGGAAATCAAATGAAACATCTAAAAATTATATCAGTGGTGGACGTACTTACAAATGTTATGGTAGAGTGAATCGTAAAGATAAACCACGAACATGCACGAATGGGGCAGAACTTCGACAATGGAAATTGGATGGACTTGTTTTACAGTTGTCAATTCAAATGTTTGCTGAGATTAATATTCAGCAGACCAATATTTTAAAGATAGAAAATTTAGGGAAAGAAATCGAAGAGTTGGTTCAAATAAAATCATCAAAGAATACAGAATTGGTTGAAGCGGAGAATCTTTATAAAAAGACACTTAAACGTCTTATTGCGATTGAAGACGATGAGGTTGCAAAGAATTTGATTTCAGATGCAAAACATAAATATGATGAAACTAAAAACGTGTTGAACAAAACTATGGATAAATTGTCACGAGAAATCACAACAAAGAGAATTACTATTGATAATTTGAAGCGTTTGAATGCCAATCCTTTGTTGATTAATAAAATGGATGAGATTAGGAAAAATAGGGATTTGGTAAAGACTATGGTTGATGAATATATTGATAAAATTACTATATTTCGTTTACATGAACTTTGGTTGTTGGTCGTAGTATCTTATAAAGGAGGTGAGGAGATGTGGGGAACAATTAAATGCGCTCGTTATAAAAAGGAGGAGATGTTTTACAGTGAATTGCATTGTCATTATGGTGTTGAATTTCAGGGGTGGTTACTTAATAATACGGAACATTGTTTTTCGTATGATAAAAGTACACGTATTATTACTTATCATGGTGGAAGTAAAATATATGTGGAGTTTAAATCAGGTGAGTATGATTATGATACATTTAATCAAATGATACAAGAAACAGGATGGATGGGATGTTTCCCTTTTTATGCTTATGAAGATAGTGATAAAGATTTAAGCGTACCTTTTAATGAAAAATTTAGAAAATCTTTACAAGAGAACAGAATTGATTGGAAAGCACACAATGACAAGGTCTTGGAACGTTTATTATCCAAGTCATAAATAATAATATTCCTACCGCCGTAACCCCTCACTCAGGGGGAGGATTTTTGTAGTCCCCCCCTATAGTTTGTAACGGGTGGATTTCTATAGTGGAATCCTATCCTGCTATTGCCGAAATAGGGTTATACAGATATAAGCCAACAGTATTTTTAGTTGATTGATTATTTTTTATATTGGTTGGAATGTTGTTTTCTTTACACCATTCATATAATTTACTTTTTCCTACTTTTAAATTCAGTGCTTTAAAGGTTGATAGATTTTCTTTTAGGGATTTGGAACAATCATAATATAAGCCAATTAATTCATTATTGATTTTCCCTTTTACCATATTTCGTACAGTCTTAGCTGAAAGATTGTATTTGATGCAATATTGAGGGTTTATTATCCATTTTCTTTTTTCTGTCTGCTGTTGTTTAATCATTGTTGAGTATTTGTCAATGTTTTCATTATATGCATTTTCTGCGATATCATATAATTCTTGTTTGCTTATTGGGTCCTTGCTGTTATTGATGTAATAGTATAGTTCGTTGGCTAAACAGTGCAGCAAATGTTCAAATTCAATTTGTGGGTATATATATTTGCGTACTATAGCATTTAAAAAGAGTTTTTTTCTACGCCCGTTCCCGTCTTTAATTTTGCATACTCTGTTGGAGTAAACACAATTACCATTATTAAGTTTTGTTTTTTCCTTGAACCAATATCTTTTGATACAGCAATAGTTTTCAGGTATTGTAATATATGGAATATCTTCATTGGCTTCTTCCAAATTATTTTCAAAGAATGGATATTTTTCTCTGTATTTTTCTATTAAGTCTTTATGGGAAAGGTTCCAAAAATTGGTAATATATTCATGGTCCTTTATTTCAACTACAACTTTATCTCTCTTTTCCATTTGTAACTGTATATTGTATGGTGTTGGCTTTTCTTTTATACTGTTAGAAATGGAAATATCATCATAATTATAAATGATAAGATTGTTTGTAAGTTTACAATTTGCGTAGCTCCCTAAATAAAATTGGTAGATTGCTCTATTATGATTATCTAATTCTATATTTGTTATAATATTATCATATAGTATCTGATATTGATTTTGATTTAGTGGTGTATTGAAAATGTATAGAAGTCTATATCTGTTTCCTTTAGTAATATGTGAAAATGTGGTATACGCAATGCTTGGCTGATATTTTAATGTTACTAATAATTCATCGAATGATAATAATGTATTATCAATATCAAATACTATTATGTTAGTATGTAAAGCCCTTTCTTTCTTCTTATAACCAAAGAGGGATTTTATTTCCTTGTCGATATATGTGCAAGAGAATATATATCCTTGTTTTATAAATTGCTCCAATTCAGAAATAGTAATTTCCTTTTCTTCAAAGGATATTTTGTTGTAGTCTTTACTGGTAGGTTTTTCTGTGTAACCATTGACGGAAATCATCAGTTTAAAAGAGAATTTTTCATTTTTGTACATGTTAAGGTTGATATTATTGTGTGACTTGTACGTGTCACTTATTTAGGATGTTAAGGTTTGATAGTTGAACAAAGGAAGCAATGTAACCTTAACAAACCATTACTTCCAAGTATGCCTACTTTCAACTATATAATATAAGTATATTTTGTTTATGCAAATATACGACTTTCTAATATCTATTACCACCTTTTAATAAGAAATTTTGCCTGAAAAGCCCTCAAAAAGTACAAGTATGGTATAAAGTGTCTTATTATCATCTAATTTTTGTGAGATAGTATCAATTTGTTGTAATACAATGTGTTATATGAAATATAAGTGACTGGATATATATCCAAATGTTAGGTATCACACTGTTAACTGTTTATTTTTTACCACGATTTCCAGATTTTGATAAAAGTATTCCTTTCCTAATTATACATTTTGCATTTTGATATGAATTTTCATTGGAAAGTCTATAATTTCTTAGCGAACCGTAGGTTATTCCAAGTTCCTCAGCAGAAAAGTATTCAAATACGTTAGCGATACTGCCAAAATAGTGGTGAGTATCATTCTCTCTTATATAGAGATGTATTACTGTTCGTTCTTTTTTCTCTTTTTCAGTCATAATTACAATATTTTTATTGCAAAAATAAGAATTATATGGCATAAAATGAATAAATGTCATATATTTAACTATTTCTAGCGCAAATAAATTGCAGGTATTAAGTATATGTCATATATTTGCATTGTAATTAAAATGTAGGAGATATGAAACGATATAATAAACAACAAGTAATGAGAGATGCACATAAACTTTATCGAAATGATTTTCAACGCAGAGGACGTTCTTGGGGTGAATGCTTAAAGGCTACATGGCGTTGGGAAAAAGATGCTGTTAAGACACGAGAAGAAAAAAACGCTAAACTTGATGCGATGATTGCCGCAAGTTGGGCAGCGTACCATGTTCGTGAGAATGAAAAAATTAACAGAAATGAGTTTGAAGGTTTGTTACCTGATGCCGTTTCATTTGCAATGGGCTATGGACGTGGCAATGGATTCTATTGCGGTGATTGATTGTAGAGTATTAAACGATAAATAATAAAGATATGCAAGCATAATCTTAAAAACTTGATAGCCATTTTCTGATATTCACTTCTATAACTTTTGAATATAAGTTGATTATCAATACTTTAATAACAAATAGGTTCGTGTTAAATTCAAAAACAATAGATTTCAATTAAAAAAGAATATTATGAGTTTGAAAAATACCTATGTTACTTCGGATTATATGGAATGGGATTCTATGTTGTCCTTAGTTCGCAAACTATATCGAGACGGGGAATATAGATTGTCGCTGTTAATTGGCTGTGGTAGTTTCTTCGGATTACGTATAAGTGACTTACTCACTCTTACATGGTCTATGTTGTTGGATGATGAAAAATTCGTTATTGTAGAAAAGAAAACGGGTAAAAGACGGGAAATAAAAATCAACTCTAATTTTCAAAAGCATATTGCTGATTGTTGTATGTCTTTAGGTGTGTCAGATAAAAATGAGAAGTGTTTCATTAGTCGTAAAAAGACGGTGTATTCCACACAAAGAATCAATGTACTGTTCAAGTCAATAAAAAGCAAATATGGATTGAAGGTGGAACATTTTTCTACTCACAGTATGCGAAAGACATTTGGAAGGAGAGTTATTGAGGCTGCTGGAGAGAACTCGGAATTTGCCCTTATAAAACTATCGGAATTATTTAATCACGCAGATGTTATGACTACACGGAGATATTTAGGATTGCGGACGGAGGAGTTACTTGAAACGTATGATATGTTGTCTTTTTAATTAGAAAATAGTTCTTTTACATTAAAATAAGCCGTTCACAGATAACGTTTTCGCTGAACTTTTACTATTTTTGTGCCGTTGCAAATTGCAACTACATAATTTAGGAAGCGTTTAGCTATTCTGCATTAGTGAATCTCGACAACTCACCATGTGGCAGGAATAACGGAAAACGTTCTCCTTAGGTGTGTTATATATGTTTTCAACATATACTGCCTAAGGTGTGAGCGGCTTTTTCTTATTCGTCACAAGGCAGTCGAGAGCCTACTAATGGAATAAGTTAAGTTGGCTCACACTTCTTTTTATAACCTTCCCTTTAGAGCCTATGGGAAATATATCACTATTTTATGATACGATTTGGTTTATTTTTTATTGGATTACTTCTAATCCTATTATCATCATGTACAAATAAAAATGATGCAACTGTGAAAGGAAGAAATGATGTTGGCATTGACGGACTTAAAGGCAATGTCAAAAAAGTTGCATTATACTGTTACGGAAAAGGAGTAAAGGGAGATTCTGATAAAAACGGTGAAATTTTTTATAATGGTGTTCCTGAATTGGTTGGTTATACTAAGTATGATGAATATGGAAGGATATTGGAGGTATATGAATATGGACCCGAATCTGGACGTTCAGAGGATGATGTTGATTTGTATGAATATGGAGATTATTATGTTCCTGAAACAGATGCCATTATCAAGAATGTTTTGCTGTCAGCTACAGATATGGATAATACGGTAAAATGTATTTATGAATATGACCAAAATGGCTTATTGAATAAAATTGTAGGGAAATACAGCAAATGGGATGATAATGTTCAATATGTTGGAGAGGTTACTTATGATTCTGCAAATAGAATTGATAAAATAACATACAAACGTGATAGCGATAACGGCTATTGCATGGTGTTTAATGTCCTAAAGAAAAAATATATATTTCCTAATGGGGAAAAGTTCAGTATCAAGAACAGCTATGATTCAAAGAACCGATTGACAAAGGAAGAAATATATAACAGTGATGATGAACTGATTGAGGTGAAAGAGTATATTTATCAAAATAACGGAATGATAAAGAAATTATATTCAACTCAAAAAGGAAAGGATAAAACTGATTTATGTCCGCATTATGATGAAGTTGAATATGATTCCGTTGAGAATTGGATTAAAGGGATTGATAATGAGGGGTGGCTGTATAGTAGAAAAATAGAGTATTATCAAAATATGTAATTATGAAGAGAAATGTTTATGTTTTAGTGCTTATTATGGGACTATGTTCTTGTGGAAATAAATCAAATGATAACAATAGTCTGATTAATGTTGATAATATAAATCTCGTTGATAGTATTTTTAGTGATTGTACACAATATAAATCTTTTGTCCGTAAGGCTTATAATGAGAATGGAAATAGTGTTATTGTGGGTGTGACAAATTTCTCGGAAGATGTTGAGGATAAGGCTGTAACTAATGTGGCGATAGGTAGCGTTACGGGACGAATCTTTAAATTGTTATGTTCTAAAGATGGATGGACTGTCGGAGATTCAGGTGAAATATCATTTTCGGATTTCTTTGTTGCTGTCCGTCACTCTGATATAGTGCATATAGAAGATAAACAATATTTGTTTTTATCAACAGAGGAGAACTGTGGTGGTAGTTCTTGTGCCACATTTGATAATTGTGTATTCTATCTGATTGATACGAACAACTTAGAAGTAACATCAATTGTCTGCTTTCGTGAAAATGGCATATTGGAAGATAAAGCGTATGAACCATATAACGGAAATGATGCGAGATTAGTTTTTTTGCATAATAAGATTAATGAACTATATCCGCGATAATTATTATGAGTAAAGTACATCGGGTTAGCATATATGTGACAATATTCATGTGTATATTCTTGGTTTCGTGTAGTTCTAATTATCATATTGAAAAAGCAGGTACATTGCAAGACTTGCTTAAAGGAGATACGCATAAGATTGATAACTTAGTTTTATCAGGTTTTATCAACAGTGCCGATTTTTCCACAATGTCTGAAATGTGCTCTTTTGGAATATTAAAGACTATTGACCTTACTGAATGTAAGGTTGTTGCAGATAACAAGAATAGTGCAAATGTAATCCCTTTGAATGCATTCAAGGATGCTAAAGAATTGGTTTCGATAAAGCTCCCAGCTACAATTAAGAAAATATCATCGAACAGTTTTTCCAACTGTCACAAATTGATTAATATTGATATACCTAAAAGTGTTACAATAATTGATGATGAAGCTTTTTCAGGGTGTGAAAAAATGGTGCTTTCAAAACTCCATGATGGGCTTATAAAGATTGGGAATAGTGCTTTTTCTAAATGTCAGAATATTACATTTGATTTGCCAAAAACTGTATCAGAAATTGGAGAAGATGCTTTTGTTGAGTGTATCAATATAGCTTCAATTACAATTCCTGACAACATAACAGAAATAAAGGCAGGTACATTTGCATTATGCTCGAACCTATCATTTGTCAGGTTTCCTAAGAATTTGTATTCCATAGGCAGACAATCCTTTAGCGGTTGCAGGGAGTTGAAAGAAATTAAATTGCCTGATAATGTTGTGTATATAGGAAATTCAGCTTTTGAAAGTTGTGTACAATTAGAAAAAGTTTTTCTATCCAATAAATTAAGAGATATTGGAATCTCGGCTTTTAAGAGGTGTTCGCAATTAGAAACAGTCATATTTCCTGAATCATTAAAAAACATAGAAACGATGGCTTTTCGGGATTGCCCCTCTTTACGAAATGTTAAAATACCTGACGGTGCAATGGTGGCATACGCTGCGTTTGATGAATCCTTATTCTCTAATGATAGTTTCATTGAAAAACATAATAATCTTGCGCAGTCTGATAACATTCAAAACACTTTTAATCTTTTGGGAGCATGGAGTGTGGAATTTCCTGATTCATATTTAACCATTGCTTTTAAGGATGGTAATGTTGTAGAAGCTAAATCTAAAGGGAAATCGGATTATTATGTAAACACGCAACGTGGTACATATTCAATGAATAACAATATTATTGCAGTTAACACCGAAGATGGCGAGAAAATAACGTTGTATGTTAAAGAAAATTCTCTTTATGCAGGAAGTACAAAGCTGGTGAAAGGTGATTTGGTTGGGAGTGAGTATTTTGCTCCCGCAGGAACTCGTGAAGCCGCTTCGGATGTAGATGATAATGTGACAAATAGATTGTTGCGGAGAGAAAAGGAAATAAGGTCTGCTGTTAATGAACTTGCACGTTTAGAAGAATCTCCATCACTTTCAGCAAATGAAATATTAAAAATTCAGTTATTAAAACAAACTATTGTACGCAATTACGATGAAGCTCTTAATATAGCCAAACAATCAGGTGACAAAGATTTGGCTCGTGAATATGAAAGACGAAGAGATAAAACTGTTAGAGCTTTACAAATGATGAAAAGATAGATTATAATATGAAAAAGAATTATTTAAAATTTGTATGCCTAATCATTGGTGTGATTATGTTATGTGTGGGATGCAATGGAAATAAAACTTCAAGCAGTGACCCGTTGGAAATAAAAAAAGCAACAGAATTTGTATTGCAGGGTTATCAATTTGACGGAACGGGAGTAAAGAGTTTGGATAAGATTGTTTTATACTCTGATAATACATCTCATATTGAAGGAGTTTGGGCTAATGGACAGCATTTTACTTGGAATGGTAAATGGCGTATTGTTACAGATAGTTATCACGATAAAGCGTATCGGGCTATCGGCTTTGAATACAGTGCTGCCGATGGGTATGCTTATATTATGGAGAATTATGATTTTTATTTCTCGGAATACCGCATTAAGCATAAGGGAATCCCTGATGGCAAAATGGTGAAAAGGGTAAATTGAATTAATCGTGGCAGGGTGGCTATTTGAAATTAATAGCTACCTATCCAATATTCACAAATCTTGTAAGTGAATATTCCTTCTGTTTTTTATTGCATTTATATGAATTCCTAAAATTGTAAAACAGATATTTGGACAAAAGCCCATCCTGTATTACATTTGCAATAGATATTTATATTCTATTGAAATGAATACTACTCAAAAAGGTAATGAGTTAGAAACTCGTGTTTATGATATTTTAGAACCTATCGTAGGAAGTGGACGATATGGGGCTTATTCTAAGTTGTATCGTCATAAGAAATATTATTCTCACGACACTGAAACCTATAAAGTAATGGATGTTAGTGTTGAAACATTTGACAATCCCAAAGATGACACACCAATGTTTATTTATATTTTTGAGTGTAAAAACTATAGCCATAAGGTAGATATAAGTGATGTTGAGGAGTTTAACACAAAATTAGATGGTATTTCATATCGAGCAATAAAAGGGGCGGTTGTATCAACTGTTGGATTTACTGAATCAACAATTCGTTTAGCGCAAAAGAAACAAATAGCATTAATTAAAATTTCAAATAAAGAAGAATTTGATTATGTTATCAAAAGAGAAGTCAATGACTTTGCATATTACAATCATTCTTTAGACGTATTAGGTGGTGAAGATATGTCTTCACCTATATTGGTATATGATGATTTTAAGTTTATGTCTTTATTAGATTCATTAGAGGCTAATCATGTGCAAATTAGTAATGACAAAATACTCAATGTCCCTTTTTTGAAGAATGAAGAAATAGAAAAGAAGTCGATAGAGCTTATTCCTACTAACCTACAGAATCCGACTAACACTCTTAACATTGTAATGGAATATTTGCCTGATATTCATATTGAATGCTGTGACTTGCCTTGTAGTCAGTTAGGCAAATTAGTAGTAAAGGATAAGCTAATCAATATAAGCAACGAACTAGAATATGAAACTCCAAGGTGGCGATTTACTGTTGCGCATGAAATAGGACACTATATTTTACACTATGAACATTTGAAAAATAAGATTGATTCGTATGGGGAAACTAGCGATTCTTTAAATTTGTCACAATGCTCAAAGAATAATTTTTCTAAGCGTTTAGAAATACAAGCGAATAAATTTGCTGCTTACCTTTTAGTTCCGCATCAATTGTTAATTCCTAAAATCATTGAATTGTTTGTTTATTATGGAATAAATAGAGGGCGTTTATTCGTCGATATGCAGCGATGTAATCTTGATAATTATCATAATGTAATAGGGAAAATTGCTGCTTACTTCAATGTCTCGAAGCTATGTATTGCATACAGAATGAAAGAACTTAACCTTTTGGAAATAACAGATGATGCTCTTACGTATGTGTCATAATTCACAATAGCCTTTGGCTAATTAGCAACCAGTAGACGAGTTGCGTAAAACAAGTGCGTAAATTGATTTGCGTAATTATGATTTTTTAGTATATGGTTTAATGCTCTGTATTATAGTTGATTAATTAAGGATGTGTTCATTTTGGTTGTATGCATAGGAGGATACTCTTGCTTGTTGTGTTCGTTCAGTTGGATTTCTTGTTTCATATATTTGATGTTTTGATTGTATTTCGTGAAAAATATGCTCAAATGTACGAAATAAATCTTTAGTTTTGTAAAGTCATAGAAAACACCTTAAAGGAACGATATGCCAGCTAAGCGCTTATTTGGAATAATATCCATCATATTTCTCTTTGTTACCTGTATATCATGTAAATCCTCTACAGACTTATCGGAGGAGAAGCGTATACTCGTGATTCAATCTTACGAAAAACATTTTCCCGCCTATGAGAAGATGAAGGAAATCATGTCGAGTGATTTGCGGAAGAAGGGGATACATGCGAGTGTCTATTCTTTTTATTTGGATTGTGAGCAATATTCGGAGAAGCAACAGCGACAGAAATTATTCAAGAAACTGAATGAGTTATCGACATGGAACCCGGATATTATTCTGGTCAATGACGATCAAGCCTTGAACGCTTTGATAAGTAGCAGGCATCCCCTCGCTAAATCGATCCCGGTCGTGTTTATGGGGGTTAGTTATCCCAATATCCCGATCATCCGGAAATATCCGAATATGATGGGCTTTTATGATAAACCGGATTATAAGAGGAATATAGAATTGATACGGCGGCTTGTTGGTAATTGCATCGTCATAAGAGTCTCGGACGATACCTTTCAGGATAATATGATGCTGGCGGACATGAATGCGCAGATTCAGGATATTTGTGCCGTGAACAATATATATTCCTTGGATCGGGTACGTTTATCCGGAAAGAACGGGATTTCGATATCGGATATACCTAAGATAAAGCCGGATACGATGTATATAAGCACACTCAGTACGAAATCGGCGAATGCCCTGATTAAGGGATTCGGCGAGAATTATTATAATAAAGCGTATCTGGCAACCAAAAGGGATTATATGACAATCTCATTGGGGCGGCTCAGCGCCTTTCCATGTTTCTCCGTGATCAATGAGTTGATCGGTAATCAGAATGGCGTAGTTGGCGGGTATGTAACTGTCTTTAAGGATGAGGTAGAGGCAGCTGTAAACCGGGTCGTCTCTATCTTGAAAGGAACGCCCCCGTCCGATTTTCCGCAAATCGAAGAGAGTAACAAGGCTTATGTTTTTGATTACGGTGTGTTAGAACGTTGGGGCATTGATAGTAGTAAATTGCCGGAAGGAGCTATTATTGCGAATATGCCGTTTGTCGTTCAATATAAATATTATATATGGGCTGCCGGCTTTATTCTGGTGGTGATGTTGCTTCTGCTTTTTAGTTACCAAAGAAAGCAATATATGCAAGAGGTATTGCATAAAAAGGATGCGCAGGAAAAATTAAAGAGGGAGAAGACTTTTCTTTCCTTTGCGCTGGATAGCGGCAATATCTTCGCTTTCCGGTATAGCAAAGGGGTTTTCGAGTTTGATAATCGGTTCTATCACTATTTGGGCATTCCTTGTTTGCCGATGAGTATCGAGGAGTTCCAGAACACTATACATCCAGAGGAGCTGGAGGATTTCCTTCGAAACCGGAATCTACTGGATACGGGCTTTCTTTCCCGGAAAGTGACGCAACGTCGTTGTAACTTTAATAAGAAGGGGTATGAGTGGTGGGAATTTCGCTATGCCCAAAATAAGAATGAGAAAGATTCGGTTTCCGGTGACGAAGCTGTTGAGGTAAGTGGCTTATGCTTGAATATCCAGCGGATAAAAGACACGGAGAATAGCCTTATAGCCGCCCGCCGGAAAGCGGAGGAATCCGATCGGATGAAATTAGTCTTTCTGGCGAATATGAGCCATGAGATACGTACGCCTCTGAATGCGATCGTAGGCTTCTCCCAATTGCTCAATTCGGATATGCCTTTGGAACCGGAGGAAAAGGCGGAGTTTATAGATCTGATTACCAAAAACAGTGACCTGTTGCTTAAGCTGATCAACGATATCTTGGATCTATCACGCATAGAATCCGGTAGCATGTCTTTCTCTTATGAGAACCTCGATCTGAGTAAACTGATGGGAGATATCTTCCATACGCATCAATTGATGATGCCGGAGGGAGTGGAGTTAAAGATAAGGGTTCCCCATGAACCTCTTATCATCCGTTCGGATCATTTCCGGTTGACGCAGGTTTGTACCAATTTCATTAATAATGCGGTGAAGTTTACCGCTAAGGGATATATCGAGATCGGATACGAACTTAGCGCAGATGGAAAATCGATCCTTATTTCCGTGAAAGATACGGGTAAGGGCATTCCTGATGATAAAAAGGAAAAGGTATTCGAGCGTTTCCAGAAACTGGATGAGTTTGCCCAAGGTACAGGCTTGGGGTTAGCGATCTGCCAGAGTATCGTTCATACGTTTCATGGAAGCATATCGCTGGAATCCGAGGTTGGCGTAGGTAGTAAGTTTACGATCTCGCTACCTTATACCCCGGGATTGGAGCTGGAGGAAAGAACTTAATTACCTTCGATGAATCGTTTATTGGCCCTCGCTTCTTCCTGCCATTGGGGGATGACGGTTTCTAAAAACTTTTGTTTGGCCTGTTGCTCGGCTTCCATATCGAGGCCGATATATTGCTGGGCTTTCGCTTTCGTGGAGATATCCGGCATCGGAACATCTTGGGTATAGCCTAGCTGCGCTAAGACCTTCATGATCTGGATGCGGGCTTGGGTAGCCTTATCGAGTCCGCTGCCCAAGATACGTGTGACTTCTTGGGGCGCGTGGAAAGCCGCCCCATGTGAGGCCACGGCGAAGTCCCAACGCCATTGTGCCTGCCGGAGCAGTTTTAATACGTTTTTCATTTGAGATTCCGTAGCGCCTTTGTCCCAAGCGAATTTCGCTTCTATATGGGCTTTTGTCAATTCTTCCTCTACACGCATGCGTATGGCGTAGACTTTGTTTTGCCGTTCATAAACATCCTTGCGCAAGGTCTCCTCACTTTCCCGGTGGCAGGCTTGGCAAGTACGGTCTATCATCGCCAACGGGCTTTTGATATGATGGTTGTTGTACCGGTTCTCATCTTCCCCGACAGCAGGCATATGGCATTCTCCGCAGGAAACGCCTCTTTGCCCGTGAATGCCCATCTGGAATAACTCGAAATCCGGATGTTGCGCCTTTATCAAATGTGCCCGGCTTAATTTATGGGTGAAATCGGTGAAGTTTATGCTATCGTAATAGGCTTCTATATTTTCTACCGTATAACCTTGATCCCAAGGTAAGGTTAGTATACGATCTTCTCCTTGGAAATAATATTCGGCGTGGCATTGGGCGCATACTAGAGATCGCATCTCTTGCTCGGTTGCGTCCTCTATACGTAATCCGTTGCGCTTATAGGCACTTTTCAAGAATGAGCGGGTCACGCGCAATCCCATGCTCTGCGGTTCATGGCAGTCTGCGCATCCGATTGGATTTACGATCTCGTTGCCTAACTCCGCCCATTTCTTCTTATATAAGGTCTTGGCATCGGTGGTCGTTAATAAGCGGGGTATGTCCGGACTTTTACATGCCCAGCATGCGGCAGGCTGGGGGCCACTCGTCGGGGTCATGGGAGCGCCGGTCCGCAGGCTTTTGTATAGATCTTCTATGGAATACATATGCCCTCTGGGACTTAGATAATCTTTGGAGAAAGCGTATCCTGCCCATAATACCACCATTACGGGATGTTCGGCCAAGATATCAGCTTGTTGGTTCCCATTAAACAAACTGCGGAAAGTCGTGTCCGAGGTTTGTTTCCAACTTTGGTACTCATTGGAATAACGAAGGTCTATAGAGTCGCTGTTTTGTTGATCTATTGGCTGATCATCGGTATCGTCGATGAATTTGATGCTATCTTGTCCGGTAACAGTGGTACGTAAGATCACTAATACGATAATGACGATTAGACTTATGGCTATAGAAGTTTTATAGTGTGCTTTCAAGTGTTTACCTTTTATCTTAAATAAAATATTCTTTGTATTAACTGCGAATATATGAATAATAATGATACGACCGGTAGAAATTGAAAAAATCCTTATTTCATTGCTTCCGAAGACGCTGGATGAAATAAGGATTCTCAAGTGACTCGCATAGGATTCAAACCTATAACCTTCTGATCCGTAGTCAGATGCTCTATTCAGTTGAGCTAGCGAGCCAATCTGTAAATGAATTTGAATATTCAAGTGACTCCTAAAGGATTCAAACCTTTAACCTTCTGATCCGTAGTCAGATGCTCTATTCAGTTGAGCTAAGGAGCCAAGATATATTCTATTGCTATCTTCGAATGGTGACCGCGACAGGATTCAAACCTGTAACCGGCTGATCCGTAGTCAGCTACTCTATTCAGTTGAGCTACGCGGCCATTGTTTCGTGATTGCGAGTGCAAAGGTACGTTTTTGTTTTAAATATGCAAACGTTTCGACTACTTTTTTGCGAATTTAATCTAACATTTTTGGATTGAAGATCAGATAACCAATGTTTAAGCCAAAGTTGAAATTCTCCTTCGGATAACTGTATCCATTGGCGTACAGACTGATACATAAGAATGGCAATTGCAATACGACCGCCGCTTCACCCATATAATTAAACGAGTGCAAAAACTTACCATAATGCGGGATTCCGACATACGGGTTGTTTTCCGGCACCGTCTTTTGTATTTCATAGAGCGGAGCGAAGCCATACATATCCAACCGGAAGTGCAGAAGCTTGCTTAACTTCAAGATCGGGGAAAGCCCGAAAGCCACATATTGGTTCGCCCGGAACGCCTCGTTGAATACAATCTCGCTATGGGGTGTCGGGGTAAACGCCGGGGCCTGTAATACGCTAGCCGTATAGTTATTCATGAGGTTCTTGCTGGATATGACCATTTCCGCCAAATAACCTAAGTTGAAACGGTTGCTCAGCGTCTGGTATTGGTTCCAGCGCCCTTTCAGTTGCAGCCAGCTATGCACTTTGCGACCAATCGGGGCTTCCGTCGTGGCGGAAGTGGGGGATGGAGTGTACTTCTCCGTACCGGTTACGTATTGGGCGATTAGGAATTGCTGTTTTCCGCTTATCGGGTATTGTTTGGCGTTGAGTGAGTTTTGCTCGATACTTAACGAACCGCTGAATAAATCGTACCAGCTATGGTCGAAAGAGGCGTTTGGGAAAGGTATCGTGGTGCTCTGCAAATAGAAATCGTTCAGCCGTCCGTAGGCGAACCCGATCTCCGCTTTCGCGTGGTTGAGAAAGGGGAAGCCTAATTTTAGTTTCATGTACAGTTCTTTCTGCTTAATCATGGCGGGCACTATATCCTCATAAAAGAGGGATTGGCTTTCCGTGTATTTCTTGTCCGAGAAGACTCCTTGCCAATTTAAATAAGTGGGGATTTGCGTTTGCAGGTACATCCGGCCACTCAACATGACACCACTAAAGGAGTTGCCCACTTGAAAGTTCGAGTTTACGTCGGCGGCGAACCGTCCCAGATATTGATACCCCAATCCTAGGTATAATTGATTCGCTTGATGAGACGATACGTTTCCACCGAAGCCAACCGTGATCTCTTCTTTCATCTTCACGTCCAGGTAAAGATCGAATTTCTTCTCTTTCCGGTTATAAACGGCATGCGGCATGATTTCCCTAATCTTGGAATAGGTCAGCATCTTGAAATAAGCCCGCTTGAACTCTTCCATGGAGAACTCGTTATTGATATCCCTGTGTAATTGGGCCTCTATGTATTTACGCTGGGCCTCGGATACGCCCGTCACGTAAATATTGCGGAAGATCAGCGGGGGAAGGTTCTCTTTATAGGCTTTTCTTCTTTCGGTAACCTCATTTAAAGGCACTTCCCGGGGAACCCGTTGCTTGATGGAGTCGATCATGGAAAGGGTACGTTTATACCCGATGTCCATAAGCTCCTTGCCTTTCTGGAAATCCAATAAGGAGACGGTGGGAAAACTGAATTTAATCATCATGCCATCTTCTTCCGGTACCTCATAGTCGGTCTTTTGCATGATCATGGTCTCGATCTGGTTATAAGGATTCTCCGAAGGCTTTTTATTCCCTCCCGATACCGTCGATCCGAAAATGAAATCCGGGTGGAACGCGTCTTTCATCGGGCCTACCGGGAAATTATCGTAGATACCTCCATCGAATAAAGGAATACTGTCTTTCCATATGGGCTGGAAGAAAAACGGGAAAGTCATGGAGGCACGTACGGCGTCTCCCAGATCCCCATTCTTAAAGATGATCGGCTTTTTAGTATATATATCCGAGGCCACGCAACGGAAAGGGACAAACAGGTTGTCGAAATTCCACCCCGCCTTTGCCGTCGCCTGCGAGAACAAGGCCATGAACGCCTGATTCATCTGTATGGGATTGATCAAGCTTTGCGGTAAGAAGCTAGCCTTGATCTGTAGGGAATCGGACATATCGATGGAGAAATGCGCGAATTCCGGGGTCGGGTAAGGCTCCTTGAAATAATAGGTATATTGCTCCTCCACCGTACCTGTTTGCCAATAGGCGAACTCCTTGGAAAGCATCAGCTCCAGCATCTCCTCGGGGGAATACCCCATAGCGTATAAACTACCGATAATCGCCCCGATGGAGGTACCGGTAATGTAATCGATCGGTATATTATTTTCTTCCAGCGCCTTGATCACTCCGATATGTGCCGCTCCTTTGGCACCGCCGCCACTGAGTACCAACCCTACTTTCTGGGCGGAAACAATCTGAATGGCAGCAAGGAATAAGGCTATGATAACGGTTATTTTCCTCATATGAACCCAATCTGTTTTTCTTCTCCAAATGTAAGAAGTATTTCTTTAGAAACATAAACATTTTGTTTTTTCGTATTGTTGAGTTATCAATACAATTAAAACAGATGATGTTATGAAAGAGAAAGAATTGAATAGGGAAGAGCGGAATAAGACCGTTATGGAGACCGGTGCTTTGGTCATGGCTGAGTTTTATGCGGATTGGTGCCCTCATTGCCAGAAAATGATGCCGATCGTGAAGGAGTTCAAGGAATTGGAGAAAGGAAAATTAGAAGTGGTACAAATCAATATCGAGGAGGAGAGCGCTCTTGCCGATTTGTATACGGTGGAATCGATTCCTACTTTTATCCTGCTACGGAAAGGGGAGGCTTTGTGGAGACAATCCGGCGAGATGAGCTTGGATAGGTTGCGGAAAGTGGTCGAGGATGTCGTGGGCTGAAACTAAAAAAACCGTTCCCCCGAGAAGGAACGGTTTTTTATATATGTGAGGATTGGTTTATCCGATCAGTTCTACGCTACGTTTGATGAATTGGCTTAAGGCCTCTCCCTTCAGCATACCGTTTCCTAACAAAGCAAGGTCGATCAACTGACTAACTGTCTTGTTCGTGCCGGCGTACTCGGCCAGAACTTGGTTGCGTTGCTCACGAAGCTCATCCAGCTTATGGTCGGTGTTGGTCATATCCTCTTTCTCTTGCGCCGTGATCTCATCTTCTTTCTTTTTGCTTTGAGCCTCACGTAAGTCGGCTTGACGAGCCTCCCATCCTTTGATATCGCTAAGGATCGGTTTTAACTTCTCGTCGCAAGCTTGCTCCTCTTCTGTTAATACTTTCTTGATCAACGGATGATCCGTATTCAATACGAAGTTGAAGCTATCCGGCATCTCGCCATAGAAAGACATACCCGGTTGCATAGCGGACATCTCACGCATTCTTCGCATATACTCGCTTTGTGTCAACATGACAGGGTTCGCGTTTTCGCCCAATGCCTCGAATGTTACGTAGAACTCGGTCTTGTTCAATTTCGGCATCTGACTCTTGAATACTTCCTGCATGGCCGTTTTCTGCTCCTCGCTCAAGGTTACCTTATTCGAGTCTTCCTTGCGGATCAGGTTATCGATCGTATCGCTATCCACACGAACGAAGCGGCTCTTCTCGAACTTCTGCTCCAATTGTCCGATCAAGTGTACATCCAATTGTCCGTCCATTTCCAAGACGCTGTAACCTTTGTCCTTTGCGGCTTGTATATAGCTGTATTGCTCGTCTTTATTGGTGGTATACAGATAGATTAAGTTACCCTCTTTGTCTGTCTGGTTGTCCTTGATCAAGTTCTTGTATTCCTCGAAAGTGAAGTATTTGCCTTCGACGTCCTTGAATAAGGCGAACTTAACCGCGCGGTCGTAGAACTTCTCATCAGTCAACATACCATATTGGATGAATAGTTTCAAGCTATCCCATTTCTCCTCGAACTGCGGGCGGTCGTTCTTGAAGATCTCTTCCAAGCGGTCTGCCACCTTCTTCGTGATGTGGTTGGAGATCTTCTTCACGTTCTGATCGCTTTGCAAATAGGAACGGGATACGTTCAACGGGATATCCGGCGAATCCAATACACCATGCAATAATGTCAAGAACTCAGGAACGATACCCTCTACGGAATCCGTAACGAATACTTGGTTGCAATATAACTGGATCTTGTTACGATGCAAGTCGATATTGCTCTTGATGCGAGGGAAATATAAGATACCGGTCAAGTTGAACGGATAGTCTACGTTCAAGTGAATCCAGAACAACGGCTCATCCGTCATAGGATATAAGTCACGATAGAACTTCTTGTAATCCTCGTCGGTCATATCGGCCGGTTTGCGAACCCACGCCGGTTTGGTGTCATTGATTACGTTATCTTCGTCCGTATCTACATATTTACCATCTTTCCACTCTTGCTTCTTGCCGAACGCGATAGGAACCGGTAAGAAACGGCAGTATTTTGTCAATAAGCCATTGATCTTATCCTTGTTCAAGAAATCTTTATTCTCGTCGTCTATATACAGGATGATATCGGTACCACGATCCTCTTTCGTCGTTTCCTCCAAGGAGTATTCCGGCGTACCGTCGCAGCTCCATTTCATGGGAACAGCGCCTTCTTTGTATGATTTCGTCACGATCTCTACTTTCTTGGAAACCATGAAAGAGGAGTAGAAACCAAGACCGAAGTGACCGATGATAGAAGCGGCGTCGTTCTTGTATTTCTCAACGAACTCCTCGGCGCCAGAGAAAGCGATCTGGTTGATGTACTTATCGATCTCCTCGGCCGTCATACCGATACCCCGGTCAGAGATCGTGATCGTTTTGTCATCGAACTTAACCTGTACGGTCAAATCGCCGAGTTCGCCTTTAAACTCGCCTACGGAAGAAAGCGTTTTTAACTTCTGGGTAGCGTCTACCGCATTAGAAACAAGTTCACGAAGGAAGATTTCGTGATCACTGTATAAGAACTTCTTGATAATCGGAAAGATGTTTTCCGATGTTACTCCGATGTTACCTTGTTTACTGCTCATAGTCTGAATATCTTATTATTTTTATTGTTATTTTGTGCGTATTCCTGATCCTGATCATTCTCAAGATCCGCCTATTCCTATACAAAACGAATGCCAAAATGTTTCGGATAAACTATAAATGACAAAAAGGCAGATGCCGGCTGATAGATTTGCAGCCGGGCATAGTTTGATCAAACCATATCATCTCCTGTCTTGGCGAATGTAACACGGATGGTTTTATGGAATGGGATAAAACGGGATACGATCGCTATGAATAAGGAGATGACTAATAAATACCCCAGTATCTCTTTTAACGCCAATAATAAGCTTTGTTGCTGTAACGTATTATAGAGTGTATTGGTAGCCATTTGCGCTGCCTCGTCGTAGGGATGCCCTTGGGTCAAGGCGTTGCCAAGCGCCTGATTATAGCGTGAGGCGGCTAGAGGATCGGCCAGGGTAACGGTTTCTGATAAGGAATACATATATTTTTGTTCCAAGCGATATAGTATATTACTGTAAAAAGAAGTCGCCATGATAGGGGATAGTACCGAACGGAAAATGATGAGAAAGAAAGCGTTTGACAATAAATATTTAGGATTTAAATCTTCCACGGCAAATAAGGCGAAAGCTATGATTAGAATCATCATGCCCAATCCCCTGAGGAATATAGGAAAGTAGAGTATCTCGTATCTGCTATCCGGTGAGATCCCGAAATAAAGGCTCCCGAAGAACAGGACGAAACAACTCATTCCTCCCGCTATCAAGAAACGAAACCGCCAACGTTGCCACCGGAACCACCAAAAACAGATGAACGCCCCCAAGACATATCCCGGAAGCAAATAAGTATAAAGGGAATAGGTATGGGTACTGTCTACCTTTAAGATACTGGTCAGGTAGCTGGTCAACAAGGTAGTCGAAGTACTGAAAAACATGACAAGCATCATATAGAAATAACCGATAATGGCTTTCGGCTGGTATAAAGGCGCCAGATTCACGTACGGACGTTCCGAATGATATTGATACCAAATAAATAAAGCGATCAACATCGGGGCGATCATGATATAAAGGCAAATCTTGGGGGATGCCATCCAGTCGAGTACTTTCCCGTAATTAATGACATACATAAGCATTAACAATCCGGTGGATATGATGAACATTTCCCGGATGTGTAGATCGGCCAAGGGGATGGACTTGATCGGCCGGTTATGGCGGAAGCAGATGATTACCACTAGTATGGCCAATAAGATCATCAGCATCATGAAATAATACATATATTTCCAGTCATAATGGTAGGCTAACTGTGCGGTAACAAGCATGGACGCTTGCCCCCCTCCGAAAACAAAAGGATAGAAGTAGGAGTAGAATTGGCTACGTATATTTTTAGGGCTGAATATCTTTTGTGCGTACCGGATAAACCACAGCATGAGAAACCCTTTCAGGAAACCGATCGCGAAACTACAGACGATCAATATGTCGGCGTTCTGGGAGCGGGCACAGATCCAGCTTAAGAAGAACTGGGCGACTAAATCCGCTAACAATAAGAATTTTATAGAGAAGGCTTCTAATATCTTCGGAATAATCGGATAGGATACCGCCATTCCCGCCGCTGCCGCGTAATATCCCATGGTTATATCCTCGGTGTTCGTGCCTAGCGTGTTTGATACCTCCAGCATACTGCCGGTGTACGAACCGTTTAGCATCGTAACCGGAAGGATAACGATGAAGATGCAAATCAATCCTAACCAGTCCGGCACCCATTGGCGGATCGGTGCCCCAAGCTCTTTCATCGTGATCATTTGCGTAAGGCTTCTGTTTCAACCATCATGCCTGCTCTTAGGTATTGCGTATCTTCTTGCGATAGATTTTCCAAGTCTATCCGTACCGGGATACGTTGTTGTACCTTGACGAAGTTTCCGGCGGAATTGTCGGTCGGGACCAATGAGTATTTGGAGCCTGTGGCGTCGGAGATTGCGGTTACCTCCCCGTTGAATATCTTTCCCGGCAACGCGTCTACCTTGATACGTACTTTTTGCCCGATATAGATGTGGGGGATCTGGGTCTCCTTGTAATTGGCCGTGATCCATTTGTCTTTATCTCGTACGAGGTAGGATATCGTTTGTCCGGCTTGCACGTATTGTCCGGGCTCTAAGGTCCGTCTGCCTACATGACCGTCGTAAGGGGCGGTTATAACGGTATAGGAAAGGTTTAACCTCGCTAAATCCAGATCCGCTTCTTTTCGTAAGATCGCCGCCTCGGCTCCTGTTGTCTTCTTGCAGGTTTCGGTGAATTGGGAGAAAGCGGCTTTCTTTTGTTCCACCAACGCCTGATATCGGGCTTGCGCCGCCTCGAAAGCGGCTTTGGATTGCTCGTATTGTTGCTCGGGGACCGATTCTTCTTTCAGCAGCCGCTCAAATCGGTGATAATCCTGTTCCAGTTGCCAAAGCTTGGCTTTAGCTTCGGCGATGTTGGCGTCTTGTACGGCGATGTTCGTATGGGAGGTCTCGATACCGGAACGAAGTACGTCTTGTGATCCTTGGGCATCGATCAACGCGGCCTCTGCCTCTTTTACCTTGATCCGATATTCCCGATCGTCCAGTATGAGAAGTGTGTCCCCTTGGTGAACGTACTGGTGTTCCTTGAAACGGACCTCTTTTATGTAGCCGGAGGCACGTATATTTAGTGGGGCGATATATTGGTCCACAAAGGCATCGTTTGTCACCTCATAATTGATGTAACGCCAGAAATAATTGGCTGTCCACCAAATGCCGGAACCGGCTAAAAGGATACATATGGAGTTTAATACTATATTCCGTGTCCTTACTTTCTTTAGTCTTTGATGTTTCTCTTTTAATTCGTTTGCCATAGTCGTTGTTTCTTTTTAGAGACGGCCGCAAGCCTTCTGTAGTTGATAGTAAGTGTAAATTACGTGGGTACGGGCATTCGTGAGCTGTAGCTCCGCGTTGAGGAGAACCGAGTTCGCGTCGAGTAAGTCGGTTAGGATCGCCAATTGGTTTAAATACCGGTTTTGCATGATCCTGTAGTTCTCTTGAGCTTGCCGTACGGATAACTTCAAGGCTTCCACTTCTTGTAGAGCCTCCTTATGACGTAAGAACGCGGTGCGTACTTCCATACGGATTTTCTGCTTTTTCTGTTCCTCCTCGTTTTTATGTAACGAGACCATCCATTTGCTTTCCTTTATCTTATGGTTGTTTTTATATAAAGAGGATAAAGGGTAGGAGAGCGACAGCCCTATGTTCCAGTTGTTGTTATACATATCCGCTAATGTTCGGGAGACCGGACGTGCCAATGTGTTCGACGCATATAGCGATAGGCTGGGTAGCGAGGAGGCTTTAGTCAAACGTATATCGTTTTGGGCTAACTCTGTTTGTTTCCGGAGTAGACGTATCGCCGGATCATTGGAATAGGCTTGGGCTACATAATCTTCGTAAGTTTCTAAAGATACAGTTTGGTCCAGTAACGTGGTATCTGGTTTGAGCAATAGATTCTCATCGAGACCGATCAGGATATCCAATTGCTGTGATACCAGTATGAGGCTATTATCCGTTTCTTGCAAGGATAGGCGGTCGTTGGTTAATTGCATCTCGCTTCTTAATACGTCGTTATTGGTTATCAGTCCCTCTTTTTTCATACGCCGGATATCTTGCAGGCGGCGTTCCGATTCCTCGATATTACGGGAAAGCACCTCACGTTGTTTAAACAGGCTGAAAAGACCGATGTATTGATTTAATAGACCGAGCTTGATCTCACTCTGGTCTGTGAGCGTTTGTAAAGAGGCGACTTCTTTCTCCAGATCCGCTTTCCGGATGGAATACCGGATTTTACCGCCTTGGTATATCGGTTGGGTAAGGTCGATGGCATAGTTCTGGGACCAATCGGGCGCTTCCGGGCGAGTCGGATGGGCGAGTCCTTGCTCAAAGAGGATCGGTTGCCCTACATATCCACCTTTCAAGCCGATTTGCAGGTCTGGCAATTGTGCGGAACGTGCCGTATGGGTTCTCTCTTGCGCTATCGATTCTTTTAAGACGTCTGCTTGGATCTGCAGACTATGCCGTACGCCTCTCTCGAAAAGCTGGTCGATGGTCAAGAAGAGTGAATCGGTTTGGGCGATTGCCGGAAATGTAGCGACCGTCATACAAAAGAGGCTCAATACGTGCTTTTTATATATTCTCAAGGACATTATGTACTGCTTTTAATTCGGATAACATGGTTTCTACGTTCTCTATTCCGATAATATGCTCCGCATGTACATAAACCTGATCAAGGATCGGGCGAATTTGCTTTTTGAATTCTTCTCCTTCCGGGGTTAGGAAAACCAGTTTGTTCCTCCGGTCCTCGGGATCTTCTTTCCGATGGACGTAGCCTTTCTTCTCTAAATTGTTCATTAGGTTTGTCAGACAAGCCTTATCCTTTGCCGTTCTCTCTGCCAAGACCTGTTGGGTGATACCTTGTTCGTGCCATAGGCAACTCAAGATTTGAAGCATCTCAAATGTTATACCGGCGTTGTTCTTTTTCAGCGTTCGTTGCATAGACCGACGAAATGCCATGCGTGTGCGGACAACTTGTAACATAAGTTCCCGGAATTCTTTACCTTCTACCATTACTTATAATTCTTTTAAACTTGCTGGGCGCGAAGATAGCGTTTTTTCTCGGATTAGTCAAATGTTTAACTAATTAGTGTCTCGCTAATAAAGTATGTTTGCCATCTAGGTGGCACAGCTTTGTATAGGGGGCAATACCACTGGTATAAATACTAAATAATAAGGAGTAGCAGAAAAACAGGATGTTTATCAATAAGTTAGCTGCAGATGGAAAGTATGAGATGGCAAAACAATTAGTATAATTGATTTGAATTTCATTTGAATCCTCAAGATAAATCTTGATCGTTTTGATGGTCTTGGTTTAATTGATATACAAAAATAGCGATTAAATTCCATTAAACCGGTCTTTAATCGCTATTTTATTATGAGGGCTGTGATAAGGCTCTGATCTCCCGTTGGACTTGCTGGAGTTGAGTGATCACATCATCATATTTATCCTCCAGTTCGCTTACCTTATTGTAATACGTCGTATGGATATTAGGCATTTTAGCACTAATATACCATTCGGCGTGCCAAATGGTATTGATCTCATTCTCCATCAGATTAAAATTGCGGTAATGTGTCACATCTGGATTATCGGACATACAGACGATGAATCCAAAATCTGAGAGTCTGTTTTTCAAACGCTTCACAAAAGCACGGCCATCCGTATCTGATATTACATATACATGTCCATCACGTACATCTTGCCACTCGTAGCGTTCTAGCAACCGTATAACCAAATAACCTCCATCTTGAAGCGTAGGAACCATACTCTCTCCCTTGATTCGTACACAGAGATAAGTACGGCCTTCCTTAACCATTGATTTAGGGAAACGTATGCAGTCAATCTCACTTAACTGATCCGGGTTATAATAGCCACTACCTGCCGCCACCGAAATATCCACCAATGGCACACTCACCATCTCGCTCTCATCGGTAACCGGCACGGGTAATTCAACAATGTTTGTACTTTTCGTTTTGCCACTATCGGGTAAAAAAAGAGAATCTTTGGTTTCCTCTTTTTCAAAAGGTGTACTTTTTGTTTTGCGTGAATCAAGAGACATGTCAGTGCTCACATTACCCCTTTCCTTACCATTTTCCTTACCCTTATTTAAATCAGATGATAATTGCGGTAAAAGAGATAGAAAAACATTCTCATCGGAATTAATCATCTGAAAAACGATACGTATATCTATGTGAAAAATATTCGCAAGGTCATTCAGTAGAGCCACACTAGGGGTATTCCTCCCTATCTCCATCTGAGAAAGATTCGAGCGTGTCATGCCAAGTCTATTCGCAAAATCTTCTTGTGATAATTGAAGATACTTTCTTATTCCCTTGATAATCAAATGTAATTCCATAGATATAAATTATTATGTGAAAATAATTCGCATTTTATTTGTTTTGCGAATAAATGTAACATATCTTTGTGCCAAGCAAGTGAACAAAAGTAATCATTCGATATGAATACACAAGAGATTATAAACGAATTAACAAAATACGATCGGTTGTCGATCAGGGAAGCGCTCTCCGGGGTGTATAGCCGCCGGTATATCGATTACATGTTTGACAATGGCCGCAAGCGCACGGAGTTGTTCCGGAAAGTCGTTCGGGCTTACTGGAATAATAAGCTGGGGCTGACGGAGAAGGTGGACGGGTTTATTCATGAATTTAACAATAAAAAAGAGGAGGAACTAGTATGAAACTAACAGTAATAAGATTCTTTGAAGGCTATAAGTCAAAGAATGCAGAGGATTCGGATAAATCGATGATCCAGCAAACGGCTTTTGATATATCTCTAGATGGGATAACAAACAAAGAAGAAATAGACGAAGCAATCCATCAACTACAACAGTTCAAATACGATATAGTTGATGGATACCACAAACCAGAGGTCTCTCCTGATGGTTGCATAAGACTAAAAACTATTAAATCTCAAGATTCTCTAAATTGATAAAAGTAGTGTATCCGCATTTCGGACAACTGTAGATCATAAATGGAGTAACCCTTTCGTCGTTATTTTCTAATGTAGTGAGTAGTGAGGATTTTATTTCTACCACTCTTAAAGGCTTATTGCTAGCTTCAGTGTGACCACAGTTTACACAAGGTCTTTTAATTGTTGCTCTTTGAGCAATTTTTTGGGCTTGATCTTCTGATAATTTCATAATTACAAAGTTAGTTGTTAATACTGCCGAAAGGTAGGCAATTTAACCATCACCTCCAACTATTCCCGCCAAGAAAGTTAAAGGCTTGCAGAGTCTGGGGCGAGACCGGCGGCGGGGCCAAATTTATAATCATTTTAACAGCATTAAAAATGGAAACGAAAAAAGAAAAGCAAGGAAAAATGATAGACACAGTTATAACCATCGCTATACTGACCAATAACGACGGGTCTGTCTATCGATGTGTTTTGATAGATAGCAAATGTATCTATACCGAAAAATTCGCCAATCAATCCGCATGGATACGTGGTGGTGGCAATCCGGTGCTCGACTTGATGGAAAAACGTTTTCTATTTACCCCCGAAAAACGTGAGGATATTAGCCAGTATCGATGTGACATTAGCAATGGAAGTAAGGGGGTCCGACGGGTCTTGTCGGAGCTTCTGCATCTCCAGATGAAGCTTCTCAATAGACTGTTTAAGCGTGGCTTCTTTTGCGATAAAACCGCCAATCCTTAGGAAGTCTTGGGCTTCGAGATAAAGGTAGATGTAAGATTTACTCTCCGTTATCACTTCGGTTTCACGGCCTGCTAACCGCATCCTAACGAGTTGCCCGAAGAAAGCCTCCAGTTCATTTAAGGAGATTGGAACCCTATTGAAGATGTCTTCATTTTGTAGAACACAGACACCTTCAAATTCAAAAGTGTCACAGAGATACGCAAGTATCCTGTCTTTGATTTCAGGAGTAATCATAACGCCAAGTTTTCGTAAGACAGCCTAAATATAGGCAATTTAACCGGAAACGCAACTATCTCGCCAAGAAAGTTAAAGGCTTGCATTTGCCGGATCGGGTCCGGCGGCGGGGCAAACATTTTAAATGATACGGATATGGCAGACAGAATCAATTACAAGGAGTTATGCGAACGGGTGTTCGACACAGAGGAGATATTTTCCAATATCTTGGTGTTTACGGGAAAGGAGGAGGAGGATTGCCCGGTCTTTAGGGTCGTGACCCCCACGGAACCGGCTAAATATGAGAACATGTCCACGGGAAAGGTCTTTTGGGGTATCGTTGGCTATGACCCCAAGACGGAGGAGTCCCAATGGTACAATTACAATCATTGCGTGAGCCTTGAGAATTTCGACGTATTGCGCCGCCTACTGGCAGGTCGCCGCTATGGATGGATGAGACGGACGAACGGCTTGACCGAGGAGGTGATCCTGTTGGCGAAAGCCCAATTAATGGAGGGAAAATGACATGAGAGGAAAGATCATACTATATGGGTGGGTATTCAGCATACTCCTACTATTCGCTGGATTAGGAACCATGGAGTGGGCGATGGAGACGGGAGATCCGGTATTCTTGCTTGGACTCTCGATGTTCATGGTATGGGTGGTATTCAGCCTGCTGGCCATCAAGTACCCGAGGGAGGTGAACCGGGAGGTCGAGAACTTTGACTTATGGTTCGACCGCACGTTCGAGAAACTGAATAGGTTGTTTGGCATAGATTGATTTAGGTTAGGACCGGTACGCGGCCCGCGGTACGAGGGTGGTCATCCCGGAATGGTTTCAGGTGGTTCGATTCCACCCCGGGAACTGGATTATTAATCATTTAAATATCAAAAATTATGGAATCGAATTTTTCTATAGAAAAGCTCACTCCTTTTGTTGAAGGAATAATTGAGAGAGATCAGAAATTGGCGTTGTCGATAATTGAGAAAGCCGGTCTAATTCCTCCTTCCATATCTCCAGTTGGACGGTCGCTAAAGCCTGTTTCGCCTCATTTTCAGAAAGGGGGAATTTCAGATGTCCCGATAAATGAGAACTAAGAATTGCGGATGTTGATCGGGCACAAGCCTCAGTCATTGTGAGTTTATAGATGATGTAGGCTACTAATTTATCACCATCAACGCCTTGTGTGTCATCCAAAATAGATTGGAATAGATCTTTTTCGTTCATAAATGCTTGCTTTTTATGGTTTGACAGCGGTAAAGGTAAGCAATCCAGCGAAGGTAAACAAGCCTTGCTCCCGGTGCGAGCTCCGGGGCTGGAACAATAGATAAAAACGAGAATACGATGCCTGAATACAGAAACATACCGATGGATGCGGCCTGCCACTCGAAAGTGGCGAGGCCGGGGGGACGGACGCTTTGCGTGACAGTCCCAGAGATAATGAGATGCGGGGTGTCGGAATTGTATTTATGGAAAGCGTTGAACCATCACCGTGAAGGCACCTATTCCTGCTGGCCTCACCACAAGGAAGGCAAGACCGTCTATCTGCACTACGAGGGATTGAAGCCGGCTTATCAGGCTACGATCCGTGCGGTGCTGATGGACAATCTCACCCCGGAGGCTTGGTATGACCGGAACGGGCGGATAGCCCATATAGAGGAGCGTCTACGTCCCTATCTCCTTCTCACGCACAAGGATGAGTCCTATTTCGATACAGCCCGGTACCCTAACGGGGCCAAATTGCCCACAGAGGCCCAAGAGAGAGGCCGCGAGGCGTGCCGATGGCTCTCCTTCCTCGCCCGTTCCGGGAAAAAGACGGAGATAAGGAGGCTGGGATACGCAACATCCAAGGAACTGTACGATGACGTGGTGTTCCTCATCAAGAGCCGGGAGATCCAACTGCCGACAGCCTACTGCAAATTACGGCAAAAGATCCGGGAGTACGTGGAGAGGGGGGCCGCCTGTTGCCTTGACCTCAGGGGGCAGGGCAACAAGAACGCCGCCAAGGTATACACGGAGGAACAGGTAGCCCTTCTTCGCAGTATCTGCGGACGTGGGGCCAGTTATAACTCCCAGCAGATCGCCGACCTTTACAATATGATCGCGGAGGCCAAGGGATGGGAGAAGATCAGCCGCCGGAGCGCGCTGGGCTATCTGAAGGAATACAATTTGATCGTTGAGGCCGGAAGGAACGGGTCGGAGGCTTTCCGCAACAAGATATCCATGCAACGCAGGCGCAAACGTCCGGCAGAGGCGCTCTCTTTCTGGAGCCTGGACGGATGGACGGTGGAGCTGTATTACCAGAAAGACGTGAAAAGCCCCGACGGGAAGATTACCCATACCTACACAAACCGCCTCACGGCTGTTGTCGTGATTGACGCGAGTTGCGATTATCCGGTAGGCTATGCCATCGGCGAGGGCGAGAGCGTCAAGCTGATCGCCGCCGCCGTCAAGAACGCGATCGATTACGTGCACGACACGTTAGGCGGCCCGTACCGTCCTTACCAGATACAAAGCGACCATTACGGGATCAAGTCCATGGGTACGATCTACAAGGACGTGGCGGAGTATTTCACTCCAGCCCGCGTAAAGAATGCCAAGTCAAAACCCATAGAGCGTTATTTCAAGACGTTGAACCAGAATTATTGCCAATTATTTTTTGGTAACTTCAACTGGAGCGGCTTCGGTATCACCTCCAAAAAAGAAAGCCAGCCCAATATCGATGTCTTGGATGCCAATAAGAAGCGTTTTCCCGATAAGGACGGCGTCATCCAGCAAATCCACTGGATCATAAGCGAGGAACGGGAGAAGAAGCACAATACATGGCTGAAAGCATGGGAACGGATGCCTAAAGAGGATCGCCTGACATTGAGCCGGGAGAATTACCTGTTGAACTTCGGGATGCGCAACGACCGCACGATCCGCCTGCAAGCGGGATGTCTGGAGCCCACCATATTGGGAGAGAGACGGGCGTATGACTCGTTCGATCTTGATTTTCGCAGGAACCCGCTCCAAAGCTGGACGGTGATGTATGATGAACGAGACCTCTCGACGATCCTGGTAGCTGACCAGACCATGCGGGAACGCCATATACTCGAAGCCGTACACCTGCAACCGATGGATTTGCGTGGACGCGAGGAGGGTGACTTCGAGGCCCACAAGCGGGTAGATGAGTACAACAAGGAGGTTTTGGAGCCTTACGTTGTCGGCGTGGTGGCCAAGGATGAGGAGGCGGTGATGAATATGCTCCAACAAAGCCCCGAGCTGGAAGGCTGGCGGACCGCTACGATGCTCACCGACAGCCGGGGACAGCAGAAGGCCTATCTACAACACACGTCTTTGGTTAAATCAGAAGAAGATTTAGCTGCCGAAATGGAAGAAAAACTCTCTTTAAAGGCCGCTCAAACGGCGGTTAGACAGCGAAAAAAAGAGGCGAGAAAAGAGCGTTCACAATTCGATAAGGCCCGTGAGGCCTATCTGGAAAGCGAGGTCGATTTTAACGAGTACTTATAAAACTAAATAACACATGACTAAGGAAATCAAAGATTACGTAATAGAGGCCGCCCGTATCTACATGGCGGAGAAGGGTATCTCGCAGAACGAGCTGCAAGGCCGTTCTGGCGTATCCTACCTGAGCAGTATGATGAACGGCGTGTATACATACAAAAACAGCCGCTCGGGCGAGATCGGGAACATCGCTGACAAATGGTTTCAAAAGCTGGCAGATCATATTGGCTACAAAATACGGAAAGACTATTGGCCAACGGTGCTGACCACCCAATTCAAAACGATTGTGGCCGAACTGAAAGGCGCAAAGGAAGACGCACGCATCCGTATGATCATCGGTGAGACCGGATGCGGGAAAAGCTACGCGATCGACCGTTTCCGCAAGGGTAATCCGAGAGGGACATATGTGGTCACCTGCAGCGGACAGACTTGCCAAAGTTCCTTGATCCAAAGGATCTTGTACGCCCTACGAATGGATTGCAGGGGAAACTGTGATTATCTGTTAGGCCGGATATCCGCCGAGATCCGCAACCAGCAACTGGCCGGTGATAAACCGATCTTGATCCTGGACGAGGCCGAGAACCTACGTTTACCGACCTTCAAGGCCGTAAAGTCTATTTACGACTATCTGAAAGGACAATGTGGGATCGTGCTGATCGGCACGGACCAATTGCTTGACAAGCTAGAGAAAATGAGCGGAAAGAACACCGAGGGAATGCCGCAGTTCTACGACCGTTTTAGCAGTGGACTCCGCCATTTACGACCGATAGATCACACTTTCACCGAGTTCCTGTCCTCCCTCACGCTCGAACCGGGGTTAAAGGATCTGATACAGAAGAGCTGCCGTAGTTATCGCGGTTTAGCCGACTATATGGAACCGGCCCTTCGGAAAGCCGATGAGAAAGGAGTTCCCTTAACAGAAGACTTTTTCAGGATTATACATGATCTACCTAAATATGAATGACATGAGATACAGAAAAGAGACAATGAAGTCGCCTGTCGGCGAGAGCGTACGCTACTATTTAGTGGCAAAAGATACGTTAAGCCTTCGTGAGATCGCTGAACGGATAGAGGCGAAACGGAACGTATCGGCCATTGACACCATGCGTGTCATCTGGAACTTCTTCGAGGAGACCACCCCGATGTTGGCGGAGGGAAACAGGATCGAGATCACGGACTATTGTACCCTCTCTCCGATAATCAAGAAAGGCAAAGACGGGAAGCCCAATTTCGGGGGCATCCAGTTGAACCTGATCGGAACCATGAGAAAAGAGATGGCTGACATACAGCTAAAAGAATGCTTGAACACTGATAAAACGGTGGAGTAGCATATCCCGAACGGTTACCATGGGGCGGTTCGATTCCGCCCCCGGGAACGAATATCAATCATTAAAACATCATGACCATGGCACCAAAAGCAACAACAAAAAAGAAAGCCCCGTCCCACGCCCTGTTCTGGACCCTCCTGAAGAAAACGCCCGGATATGACGAGCGCTACAAGGAGGTGATAAAGGAGGGCGTGGTGAACGACCACAGCAAGGGCAAGACATGTTCCCTGTCGGAGATGTACAAGAGATACCCGACGGAATACAGCCTGATGATAGAGGCCATGAAAAAGGCTGTCTCTGGCGGTAAGCGGGCTATCTATGACGAGACACTGGATCACGAGCGCAAGAAGGTGATAGCCGTCATTTGCGCCGGAATCGACAAGCGCAAATACACCTTCCGGTCCGGCGAGGAGAAAGTGGCGTACGCCAAGTGCGTCGCTTGCAGGGCGGCCAATTGCGCGTATTTCAACGCCATCCCGCTCAGTCGCATGCAAGCTATCTACAATGACTGGCTCAACAAGAACGAGGTGGATGTTAACGGCCGTCCGGAACTGGATTACGTGATAACGGAGAGTTGACCATGGCAAGGATCAAGAAGGAGAAAAAGAAGCCCATGGCGCCGGAGACCAAGGCCCGTATCGAGGGACTGGAGGCGGAGATCGATGTCATTCTTGACCGGCTTTCCGAGAGACCGGACGACCGGGGGCTGATCGAGAGGCTGGCATGGACGGAGAAAAGGGTATTGGACCTCTCCGGCGAGCACGCGCTGGAGGTCAACGAGGATTTCAGGAGGTGATCACATTATTAACATATTAACATCATAAACAAGAACGGTATGAGAGACATCAGTAAATTATCCAGCAAGGAACTGGCGGAGTTGGCAAGGCAAAAACGTGAGGAGGAAAGACAGGCTTTATTGGTGCGGCGCCAAGCCTATGAGGGCATCCGGGCGGAGATCGTGCAGAAGATAGCCCTCAAGGTATCGGCTGTTATAGCGGAGGTGACGGGATTGCATGATTTCGTGGTATCCGAGACGACGGCCTTTCGTGAGGTGCTGGCCGAGTACGGCCAGCTGCGTACTCCCGGCCAATTAAGTTTCACGCTCAAGGAGGGGGATTTCAAGGTCGAGGTGAAGAGCAACAAGGTGAAGCGTTTCGACGAGCGTGCTGACGTGGCCGCCTCCCGCTTGGTGGATTTCCTCTTGGATTGGGTGAAACAGACTCCCGAGGGCACGGAGAACCTCATGTACCAACTGGCCATGACATTGCTGGAGCGCAACAAATACGGCGACCTGGATTACAAGTCCATCGGCAAGCTGTATGAGATGGAGGAGCGTTTCGGCTCGGAGGAGTACTCCGCCATCATGAGGCTTTTCCGTGAGAGCAATATAGTGGAGGGTAACGCCATCAATTACTACTTCTGGCGTAAGGATGGCATGGGCGTGTGGAGAAAGCTGGAGCCGTCATTCAACCGGTTGTGACCATGGGCGCCTTGAGGCATTTCGTGGAGATAGCGGCGGATATCCATAAGCCCCGAATGGAATCCGAGCAAGTAAGGGGTATCCCCTGTCCCCGGTGTAACGGCCGGGGCGGTTTCATCGAGCAGACGGGAAGGGACGAGTTCATGGAGACCCCTTGCGGTATGTGCGAGGGTGCCGGGAGGCTGAAAGCAACCGTCACCATAGAGTGGAGCCCGGACAACGAGGGCTGACTTCCCGGACGGTCATTTGGCGGGGTCCGATTCCCCGCCCGGGAGCGAATCACTTTAATTATACTGATCATGACAAAAGAGGAATGGAAAAAGGTGGAGGATTGGTGGGGTACCGGCCCTGGCTGGGTGAGAATGGACATTGACGGACATACCGTTTCCCTGTACAACCAGATTGACAAGGACAAGATGATCGTGGTGGTCCTTGTCTACGTGGATGGATATTTGAGGTCCACGTATTCAAAAACGGATAATGAGATCGGCAATCGTTTTTATCAACGTGTCAAGAAAGCCATCTACTCCCCGAAAGAGATGAAGGACCGGGCACGGGCTTTCGGCAAGAGAAATGAGCTGGCCCAGCAACGGTATTACGAGTACAACGAATGCCGCTGGCGATCCTTCAAGGCTTTCAAGAAACATATTATCGGCCATAACAAGGAGATCGGGCTGGTCTCTTGCGGCTGGGGAGAAAACGAGGAGGGCGATGCCAAGGACTCTTAAGAACATACTGATCCGGGGCCTCACGGAGGAGGACAACCGGGTGATCCGGGAGATCAAGAGGGAAACGGGCTGCTTCCAGGCCTCGAAGGCGATCATGCGGATGGCTCACTCCTATCTCCGGATGGCCACGGTCGCCAAGAGGCAGGCCGAGCGTATCCAAGAGCTGGAACTGGAGAACCACAGGCTCAGGAGCAACGCCGCCCTTATCGTCGAGTCGGTAAAGAAACTGGACGTGGTGTTATCAAAACGATAACCCCAAGAATCAAGCAACGATTATTGATAACAAAAACATGGGAAATGAGAAGAGATTTTACCCCCCCCTAAAAAACGCAGGGCCAACATACTGTATCGGCTCAGGAGGAAAGGCGTACGCTGCCAGACAAGGCAGAGGATCATATTCTACCCCTACGGGCGGAATCCTAACGAGGTCTTACAGATAAGACAGCTAAGAGAGGAATATAATTTCACGGTACAATTCACGATCGTATAATGAATCAATTAATAAAAGAGAATAGCATGGGCAGATTAAGGGCCGAGGAGGCACGTAAGATGGCGAACGATAATTCAGGTGCCATCCAGCATTATATGGATGAGATACTGATGGTGGTAGAGAGAAGCGCGAAACAAGGGAGCTTCAGGTGCGATTATAAGTCGGATATCCCCGACGTGGCCCTGATCACTCCCATCGTGGAGCGATTGGCGACGATGGGATATGACGTGACGGCATATAGCATGAAAGACTTGAGCTTGACGATAAAGTGGTGAGGGTCATGAACGCGAGAGATCAAATGAAACTGTGCAAGGCGGGGTATACGATTTTACGTCGTAGCGACTACCCCGCCCCGCATATCAAATTCAAGAGTGAGGTCAATCCTGACAGCTGGAGGAAATATGGGAACAATTACCCGACGAAGGCCGAGAGGGACAGGAGCATGAAACGCTTATTGACGGATGAGAAAATAATTGAGGATTGAACATGATGTCAAAAGAAGCGTTTAAATACTGGCTCCGGATCAACGGTTTCCGTCCGGAGCAATTCGGTACCGGTGAGAAGTGGAATCCGATTAGGTTCAAATTTAAAAATAATTGAAATTATGAAATACGGATATGAAAAGAAAGATCACCGTGATAACCTGGTTTATCCGATGTACCCAGTGCAAGAAGAAGATGCTGATAATGTAATAGCAGCTTTCATTGTCGGCAATGGTTATACACCTGTATCGCCTGTTACTTATGAGTCAGAAGAAGAATGTCGAAAGGCTTGCGATGTACATAACGGCTTTTATGGATGGACAAACATAGAAGTTGAAACCATCTTTTTCAAGTCAATAACAGGACAATACCCAGAAAAAACAAAAGTACAAAACTAAGAAGATATGAAGAAAAAGGCACCAAAAAAAATCCATCAACCAAAGAAGATTGACGGATTTAAACTAAGAGGTTTTAGATTAATTGATAGTGATAATTTGATTTTCACTATTCAACAATACCCAAGTCCTTCAAGTTAAACAGCATCGTATATGCACATTGTGGGCAGCGTGCTGCAACTAAAGGTTGATATGGGATTTTTTCCCCAGGAACCAATTGGCTAAAATCAAATGAAACTAATTGATAAATGTCAGGAGTGACTATTTTTTCTTTTTGACAACCACAGTTAGGGCATTTCCCCACTTTTAATTTTTGAAGCAATTTTTGTAATTGTTCTTCGGTTAATTCCATAATTTTAAAATTTTAAATGTGACATAGCAAAAGTAATAATAAACTGGGCGCGTTCTCCATTTTTGACGATAAAGTTTTAAATGTGACAATTTATACTTCTCTCTGGAGACGTGCCCTTTTAATCAAATTTTAAAAAAAATATGATTGAAATAAAGAAACGTAACGGAGTTTGGGAAGCCTATGTAGATGGCGGGCTATTCCATTATGACGATGATTTAGAATCATTGCTCCAGTATCTTGCAAGAAATGTAGAGAACATCAAAGATGAGTTTTACGAATAACTAAGAAATCATGAGTCATGATCAAGGAGCCAGAGGTTAAGTTAAGAGCCTTAAGAAAAGGTGATTGCTTTATGTTCAATAGACAAGCATACATAGTAAAGAGAACGTTTTGGGAAAACTTAGGCATGCTAAAGCGTAAGGTTTATGTATGCAGAATGAAGTTTAATGATTATGATACTCATTTCCTGCCTGACGAAGATGTGTATCAAATCTCACGTGGTTTATATGATATTCTTGTACAAGCAGAAAATAGTGAGGAAATAGAGTTATGAATAAGAAATTAATAGTAAGCGGTTGTGTTAACTGTCCTTACCTGATCGTATGGAACGACGGTAAGGATAACGGGATAGACAGTATATCAAGCGGGGAATGCAGACACCCGTCGTTTAATAAATTGCTTCCGGGAGTGCACATGAGTCCTTCCGTGTTCATTTCTTACGATGCGGAAGGCAAGGCGGATGGAATGTCCAAGGCACGCGGTACGCCTACATGGTGTCCACTGCCTAATGATATTGAAGAATAGTTCAAACTTAAAAATAATTGAAGAATCATGAAAGAAAAGAACAAACTGACCGTCATTACGGTGACGGCCACGGCGCCGGCGGGTTATAGCCCCCGTAAATCCACGTTCCATCTGGTTGTGGCCACCCGGAAGATGAGCCCGGCGATACGCGGGAGGTATGAGACGGAAGCGATCGCGCTTGTCAAGGAACAGCTGGACAGGCAGAACCCGGGGATAGAGATCAAGTACGGGGCGACATCCACGACCACCAACGTGGCGGGTTTTATCGCGTCCGAGGATTGAGCGGCGGGATCTTCCGGCGGTGACGGAAGGTGGAGGGACAGACGGGGGAGCCCGGGCGGCCATGGGTGGCTCGCCCGGGCTCTCGCCGTTTATTATGGGATAATTCAGGGAAAAGCTTGCTTGGTATTGGTTATGGCCTTTATTTTGCGGAGAAATACTCATGGCATGCAGAAACAGTTTGAATTGAATTTGGACGTGGAGACTAAATCCCCGGACCGTTCCAAACGCAGGAGGGCCCGTCCGGATATGGAGCCGACCGGTGGAAAGACCAGCCGGCAGGAACACGTACGTAGGCGTAACCTGGAGATGATAGCCCGCTATTATTACTGGACGGAGATACGTCGCAGGAGGTTTGACGATGTCATACGCATCCTCTCGGAGGAGTTTCACGTGGAGGATCGCACGATCAGCAACGCCCTCCTTGACCTTGGCGACTATCTCAACGGCCTTTACAGGGACAAGAGGGATGTCAGGGAACTCAGGAAGGAATACCCCGGCCGGAACTGGGAAAGTTGAAGCGAGGCGGGAACCCCGCCTTTTTAATATTCCTCGAAAGTTGTGTCGTAAATGATCGTATAGACCTTAATGCCGGCGGCCGTGACGGAAGGCCGGGTGCTCCTGCGGCTCATCGGGGATATGGTGTCCCCGGCCGTCCATCCCTGCAGACAGGCGTGAATCCTGGCCACCACGTCCAACCTCTCCAGCGCCTTGCGACGTAAGGGCCCGGGAACCTTGCTATTGGTATCCCCACACGCAAGGAACGCCACCCTCAGCGTGACTGTCGGGCTCACGACCTGCTCAGTGTCCGTGATATCCCTGCAACTGGAATACTGGATATCCAGTAGGCAGCAAGGGAAATCAACTGGGGGACGCGCCCCGGGAACGATGGCCAATTGCCCCTCGTCCTCGTCTATCCATCTCAATTCCGGGACTTCCCGTTCCAAATGATCGCATAAGGCGATAAAAATGTCCTTGTTCATGAGTCGTTATTTTAAGTCGTTATCAATATATCCCTGTATACGGTCATGGAGCCTGTCGGCCAGCTCGCGGGACTCGCCCATGAACTGGCGCCTAGGCATGTCCACGCTCTTGGAATGTTGCCTGACGCTCATGTTCCCTCCCCTCTTGGTACGTCTCGTATGCGCCGGGACCGTGACGTTCCCCACGAATCCCTCGTTATGCGCCTTGGCGTAATCGACCTTGAGGTTGCCCGCCGAGATTATGACCCCGTCCCTCCAGACATGGACCGGACGGATACTGTTCAAGAGGCTGCCGCTGTCCACCAGCAACGATCCCCTTCTCTTGGGAACCTTGGCAGGCTGCCAAGGGCTCCCGTCAAATTCCTTCTCACGGAAACGTTCCTTGTAATACTCGGTGGCCGTCTCCGCCACGATCCGGGACGCGTCATCCAGCACCCGGTCCGGGAGTCCCCGTAAATAATTATCCAATTCATTGAAATCCATAATAAAATATTTTATATATTTGTGACGCTTACGAGAGGTACTGTAAGGCGAGGTATTCCTTTAAGTGGGTGGAGGGACCATAGCTATCAGGCTCACCAGCATGCACGGGCCTTTTGTAAGAAACCTACTTCTTTGCCTTCAGGAGCAAACCCGCCCTTATCCTCGAATTTCGTACCTCAAACCAAGACTTGAAAACCATATCGCTTTTCTCCACCTTGCAAACGCAGGCGATAGCCCTTTCCTTATAATATTTCAGGTAGATGTAATTTGTCAATCTCGATTCCGGATTGTCACGGTCTTTGTATTCCTGACCCAACCAAACCTCGTCTGGATCATTCATGATTTCCTGTACGCAGGATAGGTAACCGACCCTGAACCCCCGCTTTTTCCTTTTATTGGAAGTGTGCGCATCGTAATCCGCCCTATCCATTATCCATGTCCGGCCTTTATAGTCAACCACCGGAAGCCTCTCTACCCCGTCCACGATCCGGCAATGATCGTTCCACCAGGCGGAAGCGTCTCCCTCGTAAACCGGCATCGGGAACCCGCTTTCCTTGATCCGCTTTTTCAGTGACGGTTCGATCCCCCACGTGTTCAGGGGAATCTTTTCCAGTATTTTGGCAGCAACATCCGGAAACTTCCGTATGTACATCTGGTCCTTGTCGAACACCTCGCTTCTCTTTCCCCGGTTGGTATCCCAGTGCTGGGCTCTCACCTGTCGCCATTCGTCGGTCTCGAAATAATCGTCGCAACGTTTTCGCATGGCCTCAATGTCAACCTCCTTGACCTCATGAGCCATACGGGCGACCACGTAACAACGGCACTTCCACCCGTTGGGGGGGAATATCCTGTCCCAGCGGGGATCGTCGGCTGGCAAGATTAGCCCGTCCAGTCTTGCGTGTTCCGGACGGACACGGTTGTCACCGGCGGTCTTGTATTCCCAGTACGGGAATAGTTTCTTTTGTTTGATAAGCCGTTGGTAGTTGCTCGCCGATTCGACGGTCAGGACAGCCGTGTCGTATTCTGTCCTCTGCCATGTCTTATTGAAAACGTCTGTCACCCGAAGGGCATTCTCATGAAACTCCTCGAAACTCCGACTTTCACGGAACAGGCTGTTCAGTTCCTGAAGTTCCGCCAATGTTTTTGCTGCGGAGAAATGAAACACGTTTGTCTCCATAGCGGTGGTGAAAGCCTCGTCATATGCCCCATAAACGAAATCGATCAATCCAACCTTTCTGCTTTGCCCATCCGATAAGGCCCGGACAAACTCATTCGCAAAGAACTCGAATAGTTCCGGATCGAAAAGCGTATAGCCCTTGCTGTCCGCTACCCGGTTGATGATCCGGTTTCGCATCGTACCGTCACCCAACCGGATGCGGGCTTTTCCATTCAATGCCCCGGCCCGCGGGGCTCCCGCAAAAAAATCCCATAAGCGGATATACCATTTACGATCCCGGTTCTTGATATCCGCCTTTTCCCCTTTCGTATCGCCGGAATCGTCCGGTTCTTCATCCGGTGGCAAAATCAATTGGGACTGTTGCTCCCGCCGTGCGATAGCCTCGTCACCCTCGGGTTGCGGTATATTGTATTTGTCGTACAGGTAGGATTGAGGAATCGGCAATATATCGGATAGTTGTACGGTCTCATCCACCGTTATCTCCTGGGCCTTGTCGAGGAACTTGAATTTACCGCCGGTAACCGGATAGCCGCGATTCTCCAGTAGGGGGACGAGATACTTGTTCAGCATCCGTTCCACAAAGCGCCTGTCGGCACGGTGTTTCTTCTCCTGTACTTCCATATGCACCTTGCTTTGCGATAATGAGCTGCCGTCCTGCGTGGTCATGGTCTGGCCTAGGACAGTAATCAATATCTCCTCGTTGCAGGCTTTGCGGAAGTCATTATAGAGGGCACCGTTGCCACTATTGCTAAGCGTCATTTGTTCGGCCTCCGTCTCTTTCGGGATGACCAGGTAAGGAGCCGATCCCGCCTCCTCGAACGCCTTGATCAGCGCGCGGCGGCTCTGCTCGTCCATGCTGCTGTACTTGCCGATACGCTGGGGCATGCCGAACAGCTCGACGAACTGTGCCCAGTCGCCGAACCCGCCACGCTTGTAGATCACATAAGGGGCGGCACGCAGGATAATTCCAAAATCATCGTCCTGGCCGAACTGGATGACCAAGTCATTGCCGGCATACGGTATGCCACGCTCGTCCTCCTCGCGGATGGCGATTTCCTTTGTCTTCAGCCGGATATGCTTGCGCGGGATCGACTTGAACTCAAACCCGTTCACGAACTGGCATTCCACTAAAGAGACGCCCCAGAAGCGCGACAGCATGATCTCACGCAGGAACGACTCAAATTCCGGCGTGTCCATCAGGTCATCGATCACATCGGCACGCCTGCCGTTTATCGTGAACGCCAGGTCGGCGTCCGTCACCGCGTCGATGCGCTTGTCGATCGCGTCCGACAGGTAACCGTCGATCAGGAGGTCGATGAACAGGTCGTATAGCTTGGTCCGGTTCCCCAGGTCAGCCAGCCTAAGGCCGCCGCGCCAGGTCCCGATGTCATTTACCCCTCGATGTATGGGACGGACCATTATCTCCGTATGGACCGGGGGCTTTTTCCCGTCGGTCGTATCCGGGGCTTTACGGGGCTTTATCTTTTTTTTCTTTGCCATGATACATGTTTTTATTTTTTATTGATTACGTGGCCGTTTAAACAGTGTTTAAACGGTCTGTCAATAGTGCTGGCACCGCTTTGGGTTGCTACCGTATGCGATCGGCCCGATCGGGTCGCCCTTGTCGGCCTTCCCGCCCTCGGGCTCGCGCCCGGGCAAGTCGGGGGAGACATCCCCCCTCTGTACCCCTTTCAGCCAGTCGATGGCCCGCTCGTAGCGATCCTGCCGGAACCCCAGGTCATTCCCGGCGTTGCAAAGGTTTATCAGGTGCCATACGGCGATGTCCTTGACGAAAATCAATAGCAGCTGGTTCCGCTTGCTTCCTGAGGCTGTGAATATACGCACGGTGTCGAAGCGTGTGAGATACCCCTTGGCTTCCGCCATGGCCGCATCTATGGCGGACTCCGCTATCGCGTAATCCCCTCGCGTGATGGTTTCCACCAGCTCGTCATGCAGGTGGGTGTTCAATTCTTGCAGTGTAAGGTATGCCATGATTATAATGGGTTAAGTTAATATCGCTTGCTGTTCCGGTGACGTGTCCCGACGGTGCAACTGCCCGCCTTTACCGCCATCGCTTTCTGCTGGCAGATGAAGAAGCCGCCCTCGACGGCATCCGGTCCGTCCGCCGGTGCCGGGAGGCCGTCATCGAACAGGGTGAACTGCTCCTCCAGGCGTGCCATGTTCGGGTTGTCCTTTTCGGCGATGTTTAGGATCATCCGTCCGGCACGGTTCAGCGGTTCGAGGTTTCCTTCTATACGCGCGAACTTGTCCGGCTTGTTACGCAAGTCGGGAGAGATCGGGATGATATACCCGGTTTCCTCCCATTTCTTTTGGAAGAGCGGGACGAATACCTGCTCATAAAAAGGGTCCTGCAACTTGTTGTTCTCGATGGAGTTGTAGACCTGTGTCCTGTCCTTTACGTAGTCACGCTGGTAATAATACCAGTTCACGAACTCCTCGTTCTTCACGTGGTCCAGATACCCGGTTATCACGTAGAGGATGCCATCGAGCACGCCCACGAGGAAGTTCGCCTTGTATGATCCCAGTTTCTTCACGCCCTTCTTGTTGCTCACCTTGTTGGACGGGGCCGGGTCGCCATAGCTGACCAGGAACGGGAACTTATGAAGCGGCGGGACCGGCCCCCACTTGATCTCCTTGAAATATGATCCTTCCGTTACCGGGTTATTGAAGCATTCCTTTTGCGCGCTGGCGGCGCTGACCTGCGCAAGGACATCGTCGATCGTCTCCTCGTCGTTCTTCTCCGGCCAGACGGATGTCCCGTAGGCGAAGTCGTTCTTCGGGTCGGGATGGTTGATATCCACCATGCGCAAGTTTATGATATCCCAGTTGCCGATCGGCCTCTCGCGCATGGATAGCTCCAACGCTTTTTTTCCGGCACGGGCCACGCAGCAATCCTTGGCGATGAGATTGCCGCAAAAGATGGTCAGCAAAGGCTCGGAGAATGAACGGGTGAAATACAGGGCCTGCTCAAACCAGTTCCACTTGTTATTGACGATATCCGGATTGCGGCATTCCTCGTCCGTATCGTAATCATCCACCAGGATCGTATCGGGACGCACCTCCTCGATCCTTACGCCACGGGGGGATTGCCCGGCCCCTGTCGCGATAAAGGAAACGCCTTTCCTGGTTATGAAATGGTCCTCTTTCCACTTGAAACCCTTTTGCGTACCATAATAAAACTCGATTCTTTGGTTTGCCTCCAGTTGCGCACGGTAATGGTTCAATAGCTTGACGGCATTATCGCTATTATAGGAACAAAGGATGATATTGCGTTTCTTTCCGGTCAGCACGAGGAACAGCACGACAAACATGACGATCGTGCTTTTCGCCAACTCACGTGCCCAAGATAGGACCTCATACCAGTTCTTGGGACTGTATATCAATCGTTTTATGGCCTTTCTATGGAAAGAGGCGAACTCGTTTTTGGCGTAATTCGGGAACATCTCCTTGATCCACAGCAGCGGATGGTCCTCCAGATAAGCCAGCCTCTTTTGTTTTTCCTCATAAGGCATGTCGAGATCGACCGCCGTATCCTTACGGAGCGCTTGCAGATACCCGTCCCAATCCTCGATGGCCCGCCTGTCTATGGTCTTGAGCGATTTCATTTGAGCCGGTCTTTTATATACGCGTCAAAATAAAGGCTAAGCTCCTTGGCCTTGTCGATGTCCGTTTTACGGAGCCAGTCAAGGAACCCCTTGGATACGCTGATGATGTCGGATATCCCGGTCTCCCTCTCCATCCTCTCGATCGCCGCCGCGAGCTTGTTGATCGTATCGGCCTCCTTGGACGTGGCGAAACGCTCGCCGTCCTTCCGCCCCGCTATGGCCTTGTTTATCTCGGCCACCTGCCGGTACAGGTTCGCCAGTTGCTCCTCGCGGGTAAGGCTGACCGATGTCTTGAGCTCCTCCCATTTCTCCAGCTTTACCCACTTGCATAGCGTTTGCTTGCTCACCCCCACGCGTTCGGCCACCTCCGCCTGTGTCAGGTGTTCCTTCAAGTAGAGCGTCTTCGCCCATTCCTTTTTCTGCTTCATGCCCAATTCTGTCCCCATACGCTTTTGTCCATTGTTTTACACGTCAAAAGTATCGGGTCTTTTCCTGTTAAAATAATCGGATATCTCACATATACATCTGTATGTAAAATACATACGTCTCATACGTAATACTTACATCCTGATTTTTCCACGTCAAAATAGCTCACCAACTTTGGGGTATCAAACAAGCGATCAATGGCGAGAAAGACATTCATATTACACGACGAGACCGTCAACACGCAAGGGTTCCGGATGCTGACTTCCGGTGCTGATTTATCAGTATTCCAAAATAACCCCGTGATGTTACTCAATCATAATGATTGGGAGCTTCCGATTGGGCGATGGGAGAATATCCGGATCGAGGGAACCCGGATTCTAGCGGATGCCGATTTCGACGAGACGGATGAGAGGGTCGCCGCGATAATGGGTAAGGTAGATCGCGGATACCTGAAAGCGGCCAGTATCGGGGCATGGCCTCCGCTTGAAACGTCCAGTGACCCTGTCTTGATGTTGCCCGGACAGGAATTGCCCACCGTGACCAGATGGATTGTGCGGGAAGCCTCCCTTTGTACGATAGGCAGCAATCATAACGCTCTAGCCTTGTATGACAACAATAATAAACTTATCGACCTAAACGATAAACAACGGCTTATCAAATTATTCGATACCGGAAACGGTTCGTATGTATCATATAAAAATAACACGCAAATGACCATTCTAACAGGACTTTTAAAACTGTCGGACAATGCCAGCGAACAGGCCATCGCCGACGAGGTACGCAAAATCATCCAACTGCGTGACCAGCTTCAAACGGAGAACGGCGAGCTGAAAACAGAGAACCAGTCGCTAACCGCAAAAGTACAGGTGTTTGAGAAAAAGGAAGAGGACGAACGTAAGGCTTCGGCGATCGCCTTGGTAGACACGGCCATCAAGGACGGGCGTCTGGATGCCAAGGGGCGTGACGGCTGGCTGGAGATGTTCGACAAGGACTTTGGCAGGACGAGGGCCCAGCTGGAATCCATCCCGGTACGCCAGCCCATCGCCCCCCGCATCCAGACGGGCCAGGCGCCCGCCGGCAAGGTACGACTCTCGGACATGGCCTTCGATGAGATCGTCAAGGCGGACCGGTTAAGGGAACTGAAAAGGGACCAGGAGCTGTACAAACAGAAATTTCACGAGCGGTACGGTAAATATCCCGCTTGATCCATAAACAATTTAAACAAGAGTGTAATGAGAACAAGATTCATTGTTGCGTTGGTGACGGCGCTATTGTTCAACGCCCTGACGAGCGGGGCGTTCGCCTCCACGCTGGGGGTTAGTCACGGGGTGATGTTCGCCATCCAGACAGGACTGTCATTGATCCCGTTAAATATGTCCGGATGCCTATGTGAGGGGGTTAACAAGGAGATATGGATTCCGGAGATCATCGAAAAGTTCTATCCGTCGGACTCGTTCCTTACCTACTCGAAGTCCTTGGATGCCTGGGTAGACAACAACAAGCTGAACCTACAGGAGGCGGGCGTTGACCCGGCGGTGTATATCGATAATGAGCAGTATCCGATTCCCGTCGCTGTCCGTACCGATATCCCGCATGAGATCATCCTGAAACGCTTTGATACGGAGAATACGGTACATGTCAACGCCATCGAGATCGAGGAGTCAGCCGAGAAGCGTCAAAGCGTGATCGAGGGGCACCGTAACTCCCTCCGCCAGAAATTCGCCCGGCTGGCGGCGTTTAACTGGGCACCGGCCGAGAACAGCCGATTCACCCCGGTGCAAGCGGCAGACGGCAAAACGAATGCCCGTGGCCATAAGGGCATGACCTACGAGAAAGTGATGGATATGGAATTGTTTTTCGACGAGTTGGAAATCCCGCAGGAGGGCCGAATCCTTGTACTGAACCCATTGCACGCGATGGATTTGCGCTTGCAGGACCTGGCGATGTACAAGGCGTTCTACAGCGAGAACAAGCTGTTCTCCTTCACCGTCGTTCGTTCTTCCCTGAATCCGCGTTACAACGGCTCGACCGGAAAGAAACTGGCATGGGAAGCCCCGGTGTCGGCGACGGACGCCCCATCCTCCCTATTCTATTACAAGGAGGCGGTCGCCCGCGCCCGCGGTACGGTGGACATGTATTCCCGTCTCAACGATCCGGAGTATCGCGGGGACGTGATCGGTTTCAACATGCGTGGCGTGGCGACCCCCGTGACGGGTAAAAATCTGGGAGCCGTCTACTCCCCTAAAGCGTGATGTTTAACTATTTTAATCCATTATAGCGATGAGTTATATCAACATGGGATCACGTAGGAGCTTTGACTTCTACGCCCCTTACAATGAGGAGGGAGAGCGGGTGATTACCATCCCGTTCCCGGTGGCCGTCAAGCGGGAGGTATCCGAGGCGGGCATCGTGCATGACGCCAATCCGGCACTGGTGGAGGTGGCGCCCACCGCCGAGAAAACGATCGACGTGGAAACCAAGGTACAGGCCGGATCGCTCATGATCGTGAGAAATGGCGGCACGGCCGTGGCCACGGTGGGTGGCGCCAATTGCGCCGCCTCCAAGGTAACCACATTGATGTGGGACGGTAACGCCTATGTCGAACTGGCGACATCCTCGATATCATGACAACGAGCCAAGCGGGTATCGACCTGATCAAGGGATTCGAGAGCCTCCGCACGGAGGCCTACCGTTGTCCCGCCGGTGTCTGGACGATCGGTTACGGCCACACCGCCGGCGTAAAGCGGGGCGACCGGATCGACGAGCGGAAAGCCGAGCGGTTGCTGACCGGGGACCTCAAGGAGTCCGAGGCCGTGGTGAACCGGGAATGCCCGGGCTTGAGCCAGAACCAGTTCGACGCGTTGGTGTCGTTCGTGTTCAACGTGGGCGAGACTCAATTCATGAGATCGACGCTCCTCAAGTGTGTCAAGGCGAACCCGGACAACGTGAACATCCGTTACGAGCTCTCCCGGTGGACACGCTCCAAGGGCGTGGAGCTGGCCGGGCTGATGCGCAGGAGGAGAGCCGAGGCGGATTTGTATTTCTCTTGATGATTAAAAACGATGGAGCAATTTTGGGATATATTACGTGAATTGGTGAACAACGGTTTCGGTATCTGGGGTATCGTCATGTTTGTCCAGACGCGGCGGTACAAGAAAGCCGAGCTGATCCGCGACACCGTTTCCGTGTACCAGAAAATCGCCGAGTCGAACAACGAGACATTATTACGGCAAAATGAGAAAATTATCCTACTGGAAGAGAAAGTATCAAGGTTCCTCGCTGTCATCACACGCATGGAGGAATGCAAGCGTTACGCTGCTTGCCCTGCTCGCCCTGTCGTGCAGGACTACAAGAGAAAATACTTCCACGCTACTGTCAGACAGTCTAAGCTGGAACAGAAAGGTATCCGTTACCCCCGTGACAATCCCGTCGAGCCTAGTGGAGTTGGCGATCCCGATGGACAGCCTCCGTAAGCTCCCCGAGGGGGCCGCGTATACAAAGAGGTCCGGGCAAGCGACACTGACCTTGAGATTGAGAGGCGACAGCGTACACGGCGTGGCTACTTGCGACAGCCTGCAACGACTGGTCTATGAGCTGGAGGAGCGGTTACGCCAAGCGCACGACCGGACAGAGCGGGCAGAGACGATAAAAGAGCCGGTGACGATCCCGTTTCGGACAAGACTGAAATGGTATCTAAGCGGCGTTTTAACAGGAATAATCCTAGTAATCATCATTAGAACAACAAGAAAATGGACAAGACAAGATCGATAGGGCTGAAAAAAGCCTATTTCGGAGAGGTGAACCCCGCCGGGGGAATGCCGGCCACGATGGAGCAATTGGCCAGGACACTGAAAGGGACGGCCTCCTTTACCACGGAGGCGGATAGCACGACCGATTTTTATTGCGAGGAAGAGCCGGCCGCGCCGATAGAGTCCGTCTCCAACGAACCGGGCTTGAAACAGATCAAGCTGAACCTGATAGAATGGGACGATGACACGCTGGTCAAGGCTTTCGGCGGGACGGTGAGCGCGGTGGCCGAGGATGTCACCATCGAGGAAAAAACCTACTCCGTGAAAAAATACCAAGCGCCGAAAGACATGGTGACCATCAAGATGGCGGTACGGGTCGTATCCCAGCACAACGTGGTGATAGAAGTGCCGAACGCGTTGGTCACCGCCCGTTTTGTCTGGAACCTCTCTCGTACCGACATCGCCCAGATCGAGATCACGGCCAAGGCCTTGGCGCCTATCGGCGAGAGTGACGGGCCGTATTCGGTTTACAAGCTGGGCGAACCTAAAACCGGCGGGTGATGAACAAGGTGGAGATGGACGCCGCCGACGCCCTGCTGGACCGGCGGCTCAAGGTCATCCTCCCGTCCCCGTGGTTCTTGCGGATATTCGGCAAGAAGACCATCGGATATTGGATGAAACGGCCGGTCGGCAGCAACGTGTTCCGTATCGCCCGGCTTTTCTGCCGGATGAACATCGACATAAAGAGGTTGATGTCCGGGGATATCGGCACGTTGATGGAGTATATCGACAAGCACGGCGTGACGGCATCGAGACTGATCGCCTACGGCATGATCCGGGGATCGATGTCGGCGTGGCTGCTGAACCGCCCGCTGGCCTCATATATCCGTTCCCACATGGGGATGCGCGGCATGGCGGAGTTGATGAAGATCGTGGTGCTGACCTGTGACGGGTCGGATTTCGTGAGTATTATCACATCGGCGGCGAGCTTGAGACTGACGGAGCCGGTGATGAGCCAACCGACAGGGAAAGGGAGTTAAAGGAGGCTTACGAGCCTCCCCATAGCCCGTTCGGACAAATCCATGCGCTGATCTCCACCGGGGCGTTCACGTACGACGAGGTGATGAACAAGATCCCTTGGTGTGTCATCCTGATGATGATCAACGACCAAGGACGTATGAGAAAGAGATCCGGGGAGGAAGATGTCATCCAAACCGAGGATGAGGAACTGGAATTTTTAGGACTGAGCTAGATCATGACAAACGATCCCGTATACATAACATTCGAGTTCCGGGGAAACCTTGAGGACGAGGTCGAGAAGATGACGCTCGGCATCAAGGGGCTTCGTGACGAGTCGGAGAAAACCTACCAGCGTTTGATCGCCGACAGCGGCGCGGCCTACGGCGCCATGAGCGCCGAGAACCGGAAACTGGCCGTCACCGTACAGGAGAACATCAACGCCCTGCGTGACCTCGCCGTCGTGCAGGGATCGCTGGATGACGGGCTGGAGGCCGGTACCGTCACCACCCGGCAATATACCCAGATGAAGGCGGCGCTAGCAGTGCAGGAGAATAGCCTGCGCGAGGCGATCAGCGGTGGCATGCGCACGCTGAACGAGCGGATACAGACGGAATCGAGGGCCGTCGATTCCGTCATGGCCCTGCAGAAACGCCTGCAGGAGCTTACCACGGCTTATTATAACCTGTCCAAGGCCGACCGTGAGGGAAACGCCGGACAGGGCATCCTGAGACAAATCGGCGACCTCGACAAGGAGATCCAGACGGCGCAATCCCGCCTGTCCGCCTACAGCCGCTCCGCCGGTACCGGGTTCAACGGCCTGTCGATGTCGGTGCAACAGGTGGCCCGGGAGTTGCCATCGCTCACCATGGGGGCTAATATGTTCTTCTTGGCCATCTCCAATAACCTTCCCATCTTGGCCGATAATATCCGTGCCGCCAGAATAGAGAACGAGTTACTGAAGAAATCGAACCAGGCCACGGTTCCGGTATGGAAACAGGTGCTGTCCTCCATCGTGAGCTGGCAGACAGCGCTGGTCGTCGGGATCACGTTGTTATCGGTATATGGAAAGGACGTGGTAAGTTGGACCAAAAGCCTTTTCGGGGCGCGAGACGCCCTTAAGAGCATGGCCGAGATACAGGGTGATGTCAATAAGAAGTTCTCAGAAAACACGGATACCGTAGGGAAACAAATCGCCGCGTTGAGAGAGTTGCAAGACCGTTGGAAAGACTTGGGGCCGGATATAAACAAACAGAAGAAATTCATAGACGAGAACAAGTCCTCTTTTGATTCCATGGGTATCTCTATCAACAACGTGAAGGACGCGGAGAATCTACTCATAAAAAATACCGATGCCTTCATCGAGGCGCTCAAGCTAAGGGCGCAGGCCTCGGCAGCCATGACCTTGGCAGGCGAGCAATACGCCAAGCAGATAAAGGCGGAGATACAGGCTGCGGATAAGCGGAAGGAGGCGGATGAGCGAAAAAACTCGAAAGACATTCCCGTAAGCGCCTATATACAGGATACCCGGTATGGGAACGTGAAATCCGCCAAGCAAGCCAACGAGGAGATCGCCAACGGAATAGAGGCGCAGGCCAAGGCTTTGGACAAGGAGGCAGAGGCGGCGAAAAAAACGGCCGAGGCCTTCTTCTCTCTTGGAGCCGCAAAGAGAAAAGAGGCCGAGGAGACCTTGAGGAAAGCCGATATAGAAGGGAAAGACAATATATCGTCCACCAAGGACAAGGAATACTGGGAAGGTGTCAAAAACCGGGCGACCAAGGTCCTCGAGGAGATCGACGCGGAGCAAAAGAAACTGCTCGATTCCGGCAAGACCGCCGGGATCGAGCCTGCCATCGTCACCGCCTACAAGACGGCCAAGGCGGATATAGACAAGGCGACCGAGGCGTTGAAGGCGTACGACTCCTACGAGAAGAAACGATCCGCCGCGGACAAACAGCTGAGCAAGGAGCAAAAGGCCCAAGAGGCCGCCAACGTCATCAAGGCCGAGACCGCCATGCGGGAGCTGGAGATCGAGCGACAGAGAGCCGTCCTCGCCCAGAAGGAGAAGGACGCGGAGCTGAAGCTTCGCCAGCAAAAGATCAACCTCATGAAAGACGGTTCCGACAAGGAACTGGCTCAAATCACCTTAAACTATGACAAGAAAATCAACGAGATCGGGAAGAAAGGCCGGGAATATATCCTCGCCCAGCAGAAGATCGAGCAAGACCTATGGGAGAACGAGAACCCGGACTGGAAGAAGAAAGGGCTCACGTTCAAGCCCTCCACGACCTCCGTCTCCCAGCTACCCGGCACGCAGGCCAAGGAACTGTCCGACGCTACCGGGATGGCCGACAGCGTACGGGAGAAGGCCGAGGCCGACCTGCTGGAGAAGACATTGAGGCAATATCAAGACTACACAACCAAGCGCCTGGAGGTCGAGCGAAAATATAACGATGACATCGCCTATCTGACCAGCCAGCGCACCGAGAAGAACAAGGAGGCCATCAATGCGGCGATAGCCGAGGCCGCCAAGGGCAAGAAAAAAGCCCTGTCCGAATTGTCCCTCGACGAGCTGAGGGACACGGACATGTGGGACAAGATATTCGGCGACCTCGACAAGATGGCGCTGCCGTCCATGGAAGAGCTGCTCAAGCAAGCCCGGGAGGTCAACACGTCGGCATGGGACCCCAAGAACGTGAAGGAATACAAGGACGCCATCACCCGGCTGGAGGAGGCGATCCGTACCCGCTCGCCCTTCAAGTCCATAGGCGAGGATTGGAAGAAACTGCTGAAGGCGATGAAAGAGGGGGATGGCGACGGTATGGCCGGGGCCCTCGAGGGGATCGACTCCTCCGTCCAAAAGATCAACAACGACCTGAACACCATAGCCGGGGGGATCGGTGACATCTTCGGGGAGGAGGCGGGTTACGCCGCCAGCCAGGTGGTGGAACTGACCACAGCCCTGGGAGGTTTCGCCACGGCCGCCTCACAATTCGCTCAAGGAGACTTTCTTGGCGGCATAGCGAGTGTCGTGTCAAGCGTCGGCTCCATATTCTCCATGGGCAAGAAAGTAAAGGAGATGAACCGTGAGGCCCGGGAAGAGCAACAAAAGTTTTACGACGAGGCGATCCATGGCGAGATGGAGTACCAACGGCTGTTAAGGGAACGTCTCCGTACCCAGCGGCAGATCGGCGAGATGACCCTGTCTTACAACAAACGGATCACGGAGGAACTGGAAAAACAGAAACAAGCCTCCGGGAGCGAGTACGACCGGTTGCTGCAACAGGTCCAGGGAGAGGATTATATCAGCGGCGTGGGTTACAGGCATGGGACGTGGTTCCGGAAGGCGAAGACGTGGAACGAGTATTCCAGCCTCGCCGGGAAGAGCTACGACGACATCGAGAGACTGTACGACGCGGGCAAGCTGGAGGAGAGGGTGGCGAGACTGTTCGAGCAACTCCGGGAGCTCAAGAAGGAGGGAGCCGATATAGACCAGATGCGGGAGGATCAAGACGAGGCCATGCGGGAGATATGGACCGGTACCACGACCGACGGCATCGCTGACTCCATCATACAAGGCTTCGCCGAGGGGAAACGATCGGCGAGGGATTTCGCGGATGACTTCCAGGAGATGCTGAACGGCGCCGTCCTGCAGGGGATCAAGATGAGAGCCTTGGAAGAGCCGCTCCGCAAGTGGTACGAGTCGTTCGCCGAGGCCAGCGGCAACGGGTTGACAACCGAAAGCATCGCCTCGCTGAAGGCGCAATATGACAAGATCATCGAGGATGCGGCCAAGCAACTGGAGGACATGGAGAGGGTGACGGGTAACAAGATAGACTCCACCCTCACCCAACAGGCCAGGGCGGGTGCTTTCACCACGATGACACAAGACACCGCTAGCGAGCTGAACGGGAGGTTCACCTCCATACAGATCAACGTGAGCGAGATCAAGGGGTGCGTGTTCGATATGCGGACCTTTCTCAGCAAGGGGCTTGAGTACTCCGAGGAGATCGCCCGGAACACCTCCTATTGCAAGCGGTTGGACAGGATCGACCGGACGCTGTTGGAAATATTGACAAACGGATTAAAAGTGAGATAGCATGAGGGAAGGCAAGCTGTATATAAACAACCTAGACGCTTACACGACATATGGCGTGTTCCTTGCCAATGACCGGGGCGGGACGTATGACAATCTCTCCGCGTTGATGACACCCCCGCCCGTCAAGAGATACACCACCGTCGATTATCGGGAACGGGATGGCGAGGAGGTGGACGTGACGCTCCCAAGGTACGAGGCACGCGATGTCTCCCTTCGGTTCGCCATGGTGGCGGAGAGCGAGCTGGATTTCCGGACGAGGTACAAGGCGTTTGTCGATGTCCTGAAATCCGGTACGCTCAACGTGCGTGTCACCGAGACGGGAAAGACATACAGGCTCTATTACCAGAGCTGTCCGGGCATGGTGATGAGGACACGACTCCGGACGACCGGCAGGCTGGCGACCATGTGGACCGTCAAGTTCAGAGAGCCTAAACCCGAGTTTTAACGGTACTAAAACGTTATTTAAATGGAATTGAGGATATACGATCAAACAGGGGGCTTACGGGCCGTCATCTCTCCGGATGACAGTTCCACGCAACAGAAGGCCGTGATGGGGGACAATACGCTGGGCGTGTCCTTCACCACCAGCGAGGCCATACCCTTCGACGTGAACGATTACGTGGACTTCGAGGGTGAGCGCTATACGCTCATGTCCGTCCCCTGTCCCCGTCAGGCCAGCACGGTCGAGTATGAGTATACCCTCCGGTTCCAAGGTGTCGAGAATGAGTTGTCGAAAGCGCTCTGCTTCCTCATGACGGACGGCGGGATGGACTCGGACTTCGCCCTGACGGACGGTCCGGCGACACATTTACAACTGGTCGTGGATAACATCAACCGGATCAAGGGAAGCACGGCATGGAGGATCGGGAGCGTGATCGCCGCCGACTACAAGGTCATCACCTATGGCGGGATCGATTGCCTCACGGCCTTGAACCGGATCGCCGAGACTTTCGAGACTGAGTGGTGGATCGTCGGGACAACCATCTATCTGGGCAAATGCGAGCACGGGGAGTTGTTGGAATTGGGCTATGCCGCCGACGGGACAGCCGTAGGAGGCCTGTTGAACATGAGCAAGCGGGAGGAGGAGAACGATAGCTTTTTCACCCGGCTTTACGCCAAGGGAAGCACCCGAAATATCGATCGCTCAAGGTACGGTTCCGATTATCTCCACCTGCCCTCGCCCTTGAGATACCTTGAGAAGAACACGGGGTACGGGATCGTCGAGCGGGAGGTGATATTCGATACGGTCTACCCCCGGCGGGTCGGCACGGTCTCCGGCGCGCGTTCCATCGAGCGGGAATCCGAAGGCAAGACGATCCGGATCTATTACGTGACGGACAAGGATATCCCCTTTAATCCGAACGAGTATGAGATCGCCGGGCTGACCAAGCACGTAAAGTTCGAGACGGGGGAGTTGTCCGGCTATGATTTCGAGGTCAATTATGACTCGTCCACGGGGGAGTTCGAGTTGATCAACCAATATCCGGACGAAAACGGGCAGATACCGGGCGGGGTCATGATCCCGAAAGCCGGCGACACGTATATCCTCTATAACATCCGCATGCCGGACGAGTACTACGCCTTGGCCGAGAAAGAGCTGAGGGAGACCTCCGAGGCCTATCTAGACAAGCATAGCGTGGACAGCTCTGTTTATAGCGGTGACAGCGACCCGATCATCTTGAGAAAACGGGAGGTCACCGTCACGCTCGGGCAACGTGTCCGGTTATACAATCCCGTATTCTTCTCCTCCGGATACCGGGATAGCCGTATCATCGGTTTTACCCGGAACCTGAACGATCCTTACGACGTGAAAGTCGATATATCCGAGTATGTCAGTATCGGCCGCATGGAGTCCCTGGAGAGGAAGGTGGATTCCTTCCTCCCGATGATCAGCCAGGCCGGGGGATCGATCAACATCATCAAGAGCGGTGACGATACGGTCCCGACGGACAATAACGTGTTCTCCGCCCTAAAGGCGATATCCACATTCTTGCGCAAGGACCAACCGGACCAAACTAATTACCTGCTCAAGCTGCTAGGCGGCTTGATATCGGATAACATCGAGTCGCGGGATTTCGCCGCCGGTCCTTTCGGCACGGGTTTCGTGGTAAAACGTGACCCGAAGACCGGAAAGTCCTACATGGAGATCGACGAGTTGTACGTGCGGCTGAAAGCGTATTTCGACACGCTGGAGATCAAGCGCCTCTCGCACGTGGGTGGGCGTGTCGTCCTATCGCCGGCGGCGATGGAATGTATCCGGGTCGAGGAGGTCTCAGCCGAGTACGAGACCGTGTATGACAGTACCGGGACACAGGTATGCGACTCCTCCGGCGAGGAGATATTGGCCCCGGTAGGAGGTGGTGAGATGGCCTATCGTTGTTATTTCAAACAAACGGACGGGGAGCGGGAGATCGTCAACGAGTTCGCCGTTGACGACCTGGCGCAATGCCGTGAGTTCAACGTGAAACCCGGCGTCTCACATAACGTGAGCAACCAATATTATTGGCGCCGGGTATTGGCCGTAGGCGACGATTACATAGACCTCTCCATGACCGATTGCGACACGGGCAGTACGGAGCCGAAAGCCGGGGATACGATCGTCACGATCGGCAACAAGACGGACAAGAGCCGGCGGCACGTGGTGTTCCTCTCCTCGTATGACGAGGACGCTCCTTGCATCAAGCTGTATTCCGGGATCGACTCCTACTCCATGCTGAACAAGGAGGTGACGGTGATATCGCCGAACGCCGACAAGAACGTGTTCACCGGCAAGATGGTCATCAAGCCGGGTTCCACCGGTTTCGAGAACCTGACGGACGCCCCGGATATGGGAGAGGTAAACGAGGCGATACAGGACGCTAAGAACACCGCCAACAGCGCCCATGAAGCGGTCGCCGGGGTTCAAGGGTCTGTGACGAGCCTCAAGGGTTACGTGGACGGGGCTTTCTCCGACGGCATCATCTCGGAGGCGGAGGCGAGGGGCATAGAGAAATACCTTAATATCGTGGGCAACGAGAAGATCTCGGCCGAGTCCACGTTCAACAAGCTATACGCGAACCCCTATCTGGAAGGTTCAGCCAAGGTATCCCTGTCGAACGCTAAGGCCGGCCTCCTCTCCTCGATATCGGCGTTGGCCGGCTCGATCAACAGCGCCATCGCCGACGGTAAGACGACGGTCGCTGAGAAGGTGGACGTCGACAAGAAATTCGCCGCCTTCAACACGGCGACATCCACGTTCAGGACGGCGGTAGAGACGGCGAACGAGTCCATCCAGTCCAAGCTGAAGGGTTATTCCGACGAGGCCCAGAAGGCTGCTGACGAGGCGAACAACACCGCCTCCTCGGCCATGGAAGGAGCGAGCGAGGCCAAGGGCGCCGTCTCTGACTTGAACAAGTACGTGGACGGGGCTTTCTCCGACGGCATCATCTCGGAGGCGGAGGCGAAATCCATCGAGAGATATATCAACACGGTAAACCAGACGAAAAAAGAGGCGGATAGCACGTATACGGCCCTGTACATTAACGGTTTCCTGTCCGGTACCGCCAAGTCAAACCTGTATACCGCCAAGAATGGCCTCAACACGGCGACCTCCGACCTGATCGCCGCCATCAACGCCGCCATAGCGGACGGTAAGACGACCACGGCTGAGAAGGACAACGTGGACAGCAAGTTCACGGCATTCAACAACGCGTATGCCTCGCTCGCCACGGCCATAGAGAACGCCAACAAGGCGATCCAACGGAAGATCAAGGAGGAGGCGGTGAACGAGTCCAAGAATAGCGCCAACTCCCAGATCGGCACGGTCTCCACCGCCATGAAAGAGGAGATCGCCAAGCAATTGGGCTATGGAAGCTACTCTGATTTCGAGGCGGCGGCCAAGCGCGGGGAGTCGATCACGGAGGGTGGATCGATCAACTCCAAGTTGATCAACGCCGAGCTCATGATCACGTCCGCATTGATCGCTAGCGTCATAAGGACGAACGAGTTGAACGTGAATAACAAATTTATTGTCTATACAGACGGATCTGTAAGCGTGGAGGGGCAGATTGATTCTTTAGGGAACGATTCAAAGGCGGAGCTTTCCAACGGCTATTTTCGTATCCTAAGGACAAACACGTCCATCCTTCCGGGATATGTGGATGAGGCGTTTCGAATAGCGATCGATAATTCATCCGGAGTTCCTGAGATATCGATGGTTGACAATTCCAACAGGACCGTATCCATCACTCCTAGGGGAATCACGTTCCACCAGATCGGGTTCACGAAAACCTTGACGATAGATCCGTCCGTGTTGGGGGGAGGAACTATCAAGAAAACATCGGATGGAATGCTTTATCTGTCAGAGGATGGGGGTACCAAGTCCCGGGTGGAGATCAAGGTTTCCGGGGAAGGTACGACGAGCCCGTTGCCTGGCATTCATTATTGCGATAAAGGATCTATCGTGTCTCTTTACGCTTATCCGGCATCCGGGTATGAGTTTGAGAAGTGGAGCGACAATGGATCGCAAAACCATGATGTCACGGCCAGAAACGATGAGCATACGTATACCGTATACTTCAAAAAGAAATCTTCCGCTAATACATATAGACTTACTTTAGATGAGAGTCCGTCCAATGGTGGTACAACATCGGGAGAGGGTACATATAGCGCCGGCACCAACGTACGTATCAGCGCTACGCCTAACAATGGATGGCGTTTTGTCAGATGGAATGACGGAGGGGCTCAAAGCCATACGGTCACGATGAATGGCAACAAGACCTTGACAGCCAACTTCGAGAGGTACGCCGTCACCGGCGACGAGATATTCCAAGGGACGGCCTTGACAAGTTCGACCTATTGGAAAGGTGTCGGATCTGACGTGGTCTATAGTGTAGCCGGTGGGATGGCCATATTTAGTATGTCTGGTAAAATTGACGGTAGCTCCTATATCATTTTCAACAAGGGTTACATGGGGAGCAAGCTGGAACAAGGTCACAGATATAGGATAACCCTTATCATCAAGGCCTCCATGAACGATGTCAGTCTGATTGCGCTCATGGGAAACACGTTGGATATCCCAAGTTCTGTATCAGAGGATGCCTTATTTTACGGCGGTTACGATGGTACACTGACAACGTCCTATAAGACCATATCGGCAGAGTTTACAGCGAAGAGAGATAGTACGATCGAGGATGGGTTCCTGTTCATAGTGTCTATGGACTGTACGGTCGGTATAAGTAGCATATCATTAAAGGAGATTTAATATGAGAGGATTGATTATGGCGTTATGCGTGATCCTGTCGGGATGTAACCCGTACATCCCAGAGCCTCGTACACGGGAGGGGCATCCGGTACGAGATCGGGACAGCGTCCGGATCGATGTGGATACCACGACTAGGGCGTATGGTTATGAGTTCGTGATCGGGAAAGCGGGAGGGCACCATGGGATACGGGAATGATGGCGTGTCGGTGGTCGGAACCGTGATGAAATTTGTCCTGTTTCTGGATCTTCCCGGGAGTCTAACGATGGATGACGTGGGGTTCGAGGCCATATTTTACATCTATGGCAACAAGACGGTGGTGATACCCAAGTCCGGGATGGTCCGGCAGGACAGCGGTGCGTACCTCCTTGTCCTCGACACTTCCCGCCTCGGGAGCGACGGGCGGATCAAGTGTCAGATAAGCGTGGATGTCCCGGACGCCAACTGCGAGGACGGGGTGAGGAAGGAGGTAGTACGGATCGATACGGACGAGATCGTGAGGAATGGCGTGCGTTAGGGGACATATCGTGAGATTGGAGACGGCCCGGGCGGAGCTTCGAAGGATTGAGGCCATGAGCGCCGGACTCAAGAGGATCGGGCGGATTGGAGTGAGGCTATCCAAGGTCTGTAGCGTGGATGATGGCGTATGGCTATTGGTCTCCCCCGCGGATCCGGTATGGGTGACCGAGGATACTCCGGCATATCTCACGGTACACTCGAATACGGATTGGAACATTGAATAACTAAAAAAACAAGAAGGCATGGCAAAAGCGGCATGGGCGGTGGTCACCCCGCCCCAAGGATCGGGTGACAAGGAGGTAAGCGTAAGATCAGGCTCGGAGCATACCGGGCGTAACGCCCGTACGACGGTCCTGACGTTCAAGGCGGCGAATTGCGCGGACGTGGCACGGACGGTGAACCAGGCGGGCAAGCCCGAGTACGTGGATATAGCGGACACGGCATCGTCGGAGAAGACAGGTAAGGTGGTTACCATATCGGGGGTCAGTAACTCGAGGAAATTGACCTTCTCCCTCGGTACGGGAGACCTTGACATAGCGCTACCGGGTAATTATACGGCGAATAGCGTACAGACCGCTAACGGGGAAGCGATAGCGGGCGATCCCGGAGGATTGGCGGTATACAATTTCTCGATCGCCGTCACGGTTCCCGCCAACACGGAGATCGATCCTCTCACGAGACAGGTCATCGTCACGGACGAGGGAGGGCACCAAGACGTGTGTCTATTGACACTGGCCGCCGGTGACGCTTACCTGCGGGTGACAGAGGGAGACATCCAGCTTGATTATCTGGGAACCCCGGTAACGGTGAACGTGGAGTCTAACACTGACTGGACCGTGGAGTGATGGAAAACATCCCTTGGATAACGGGTAAGGGCAATATCGTCGTGGACCTTGCGGGAAGCGGCGATGGCCCGGCCTCATTCTCCTCTACGGAGAATGATGACGTTGACAGGTCACAGGAGGTGACGATCAAAACGACCCGGGGCGGTAACGTGAAGGTCGTACGTACGGTACGCCAGGCGGGCACGAGGGAATACCTGTACGACTCAACGGGTGAGATATTGAAAGATTCGGATGATGTGGAACTAAAAGTATTGAAAGAAAATGGGTAATTTAATTTATACGACAACGAAGACCAACGATCTTCTGAGGAAGGTTAACGATATGCCGGATAGCGTGGCGGATGGCAAGACACCGGTGTTGGAGACCGGCACGACTACGACGTTATCACCCACGGAGTCCGCCACGTCTGAGGTCGTGCGGAACGGTGAGGACTCGAACGGGAATCCAAGGTACAAGATAAACCTAGGTATCCCCAAAGGCAAGGACGGTACCGGAGGATCGGGAGGTGGCGTGGCCGACTCCGTGGACTGGAGCGACGTGCGGAACAAGCCGGATTGGGTAAATTCCACGACCAAGCCCACCTATACGGCGAACGAGGTCGGGGCTATGCCGTCCGACACGACGATCCCGTCCAAGACGAGCCAGCTGACCAATGACAGCAAGTTTATCAAGGAAACCGGCTTGAGGACGGTCAACGGGCAATCCCTAGTCGGTAGCGGCGACATAACCATATCCGGAGGATCGGGAGGGGGAAGCGGTAACGTGAACGTCACTAATGCCGATTCCCTGGTAAAGGGACGATTGTACGCTTTCAATCCCTCGGCGAACGGTAGCGCGGAGGGCGTGTTCTCCACCATACCCGAGGCCAGCTCCAGCGAGGCGGGATTAATGGGTAGCGATCAATTCGATAAGCTGGGAAAACTTAAGGAAACCTATTTTTTCCCGGCATCCGTATTGAGCTTGACATCGACATCCTCCAGCGACGATATCCTGACTGCTTTCGGATTTGATCCGGTCACAGGCAAGGGGGATCTGGTAGGGATCACAGGCATATTGGCGAATGCCATGTCCCATGATTACGTGGTAGATATACCCGAAATGTTCATCGGCAACCACAAATGTGGCGTATACGCCAGCCACGAGTCAACTACATACACGCTGGAACTCTCGTATATAGACCAAGGAGGAGTACTCAAGACAGTCAAGGTAACGGGCAAGGGAGGTTCGGATGGCGTGATCACCTATTCTGTAGATTTCTCCGAGAGCGGAGGCGACGAGGTGTACCTTCCTGTCACGCTCCTTGACCTAACCACCTCCTCTACCCATGAGGAGGTAGCGGGCATACTTGATTCCGTGGGAGGAATAGAGCATATAATAAGACTGGCGCAAAAAGTAACGACTAAATTCTATATCGTCAATAGTGCCAGTACTGTTAACAACATGCGCTCCAGTCTCTCCTTGGGTGGATATATTGTAGCTAACATCATTTATTATATGGATATAACTTATATTGATGCATCTCTCATCTCACATTCCATAAAGATTTCAGGAACTAAAAGTAATTATACCGTAAAGACAAGAAAGGATATCAATCTTAATTATACCATAGGTTATGAGTCTGTAAAATCGGAGGTTTATGCCTTGACATCCAGCTCGACATCCGATGAGATAAAGTCAGCGTTCTATGGCGTGGCTACATTTAAAAGAGTGATTGAGGCCGTTAAAAACGGTGCCATATTAAGGACAAGTATTCCTGCTTCCATAGGGACGGACTATACAAATCCTGTTTATCTCAATACGTTTGTCGCCCATGTCACTAATGACGGTGATGCGACTCTGGGGTATACCATAGCTGGAGTCGGAATAAACAGTTATATGGGGATGCAGTTCGTGGTGATAAGCTATGAGGCTTTCAGTGATTCTTTCTCGATAAACGTGATACCTTTCACGATTGGAGGTTAAGCCTCATAAATAGAAGAAGTCCCAAAGCGCTTTTAGTTAATTGAAAATAAATGGATTGAAATGAAAGGATTGAATAAGATTTCAAGGAAGGATTTATTGATACTTGTTGTTCTTACAAGAAAATATGGCTAGTAGTTGATTTTATCGGAACAACCTTAACACCTTATCGAGGGCGGGTAAAAAGAAAAGCCCCCGGCTGTTAGTAAAGACGCCAATCACATACTAACAAAAAATGCGAGCTACCGCACGACCGGGGGCTAAATGCCTTCTGTCGCGATAGCTCGTTTTTTTTATTATGTGATTGGCAAGACAAATGTACATTAATTTTCGAGGACATGAAAAATAAATACTATCAAATATTGGAAAAGATTCTTGCGGAAGGCAAGGCCCAAAACAACAAGAAGGGGAATATCAAGTATCTTCTGAATGAGCAGCTATGTTTGACCCCTGTTGATCTGCTGGAGATATTCGAGGGACATGATATAGCCCGAAAGAAATTGCGGGGAGAATTACAACTGTTCATGCGAGGGGAACGCTCCGTTGATAAATATAGGGAAATCGGTGTCAATTGGTGGGATTATTGCGGTTCCATCCTAGTGAATAGTTATCCGACTTATCTTGAGAAGTTACCGCCACTGATTGATAGGATCAATCGGGAGAAACGGAACAGTAAGAACTATGTGCTGTTTTTAGGATCGACAGATGCGGAAAGCAACCAAGCCCCTTGCTTGAGCCTCGTGCAATTCCAGATCGATGGCGGCGAGTTGGTCGTTTCCGCCTATCAACGCAGTTCCGATGCCAACTTGGGGCTTCCGGCTGACATATATCATTTATATCTAATGTCACGTCAGATAGATATACCCCTAAAGTCCATCACCTTGAATCTAGGCAATGTACATGTCTATGTAAACAACATGGAGAATACCCAACGATTGTTGGCCGGGGAAGAAAATGTAAGACTGCACTTGAATGTATAACAATAAAACTTTGAATGATGAAAACCCCTATTACTTATTATGGAGGTAAGCAAACCTTGTTAAAACATATCTTATCTCTAATTCCGGAACATTCTGTTTATACAGAGACTTTTTGTGGAGGGGCGGCAGTATTGTTCGCAAAAAACCCCGTCCCTTGCGAGGTCATCAATGACATCAATGCCGAGATCATCAATTTCTATTGGATGGCCAAGTGCTATTATCCGGAGTTGAAAGCGGAAATAGACAAAACACTGCATAGCCGGGCATTGCACGACCACGCACGATACATCTATAGTAATCCGGAGCTTTTCCGACCGTCGGAAAGAGCTTGCGCCCTCTGGTTCCTGACGAAAACCTCTTTTGCGAGCAAGATCAACGGCACATTCGGTTTTGATTTCAAAGGAGGACAACCAAAGAAACTTCGAAACGCCAAGGATACGTTCACGGAAGAGCTTTGTGATCGTTTGGAGCGTGTGACGATTGAATGCCAAGATGCCTTGTCCGTCATCCACCGTTATGACCGTCCGGAAACGTTCCATTTTGTCGATCCTCCCTACATCGACACGGATTGCGGCCATTATAACGGGTTATTCAACGAACAAGCGTTCATCAAGTTATTGGACGTATTGTCCGGTTTGAGAGGGAAGTTCATGCTGACCATGTTCCCTAATGAGCATATTGAAGAATATTCCGATAAATATCACTGGACTATCCATCGCATCGAACGAACGATATCAGCCGGTAGAACCAACAGAAGGAAACAGGAAGAATGGATCGTTTGCAATTATTGAAAATGTAGCTCAAGAGCATGAACCTTTGGTCTCATGATCCGGTTATCATAATATATAAGGTATTAGTTTAAGGTAATATGTCCACTTCCGCTCTGCCTGTGAAGGCCGAGCGGTTTTAGTTTTTAGTTCATGGCATTTAAACACTGTCTATACGGTATTTAAACACCATGATTTTTTTTATACTTTTTATTCTGAAAAACTGTACTTTTGGTTTTGCCAATTATATTTGCCATCGGCGTGGCACGGGCTTGCCATCACTATGGCACGGGTATGCCATCAGCGTGGCACAGCTGTGCCAAGGCGATGGCAGATGTTGGCACAGTATGTGCATGAAAGACAGGTGTATAGAATGAAGGCGTAACAAACCCGTGGAGTGATTCGTTACGCTTTCTGTTTAGTTCTCGTTTACGAGTTTAAGATGCATTCTTCTTTATCCAAACGCCTCCTTCAATTGCTTCACCCATCGCTCGATTCGTTTGTCGGTTTGATCCGGTTGGTTTTCCAAATCGAGGACTAAGCCTAGTAGTTTGCCATTTTTCAAGGCTTTGGAGGCATTAAAGAAATAATCATCCGAAGAGGTCTCGCCTACTAAAGTCGCTCCACAGGAGGTGAAAGCGTCCGCCAATATGCCGACTCCATCGGCGAAATTATCCGGATAATTCGTTTGATCTCCAAGACCGAAAATAGCGACCTTCTTATTTTTAAGGTCTAAAGTGACCAGTTCCGGGATGATCTCGTCCCAATAGGTGGGAAGTTCGCCATCGAACCAAGTAGAGGTTCCTGCGATTATATGGTCGTAAGCCTCGAAATCTCTTTTCCATGCGCTTTCAATAGGGATGATATCGATCTGATCCTCCCCGAAAGCTTTTCTTATTTTATTGGCGACAAAGGTTGTTTTCTCTGTGCCCGTTCCGTAAAATAATCCTGTTTTCATTGTGATGCTTTTAAAGATTTAACGAATGTGGATCTAATAAAGCAGCAGTTCTTTTGCCGCATGATAGATGGTCTCCTCGTTGGGGAGGATGGCCCGTTCCAAGACCGGATGGAAACCAACCGGAGTGAATAGGGAACCTACCCGTTGGATCGGAGCATCCAAGTACTGGAATAGTTCCGAGCCGATGATGCCGGCAATTTCCGCTCCGAAGCCAGAGAAGACCTTGTCCTCATGTACGATCAATACTTTACTGGTTTTCTTCACCGAGTTGAAGATCGCCTCTTTATCCAATGGTATCAAGGTACGAAGATCGATAACCTCCAGTTCCCAGCCTTTTTCTTTGTAAAGAAGCTCGGCTACGTTGAGGCAAAGGTGGGTCGTATTGCCATAAGTGATGATTGTCAGATCTTTTCCCGGACGGCGGATACGGGCTTTCCCAAACGGAACCTCGAAATCCTCGGGGACAAAGGTGGAGGCTTCTACCGCGTTGTAGAGCGCTTTCGGTTCCAGATAGAGCGTAAAGCCTTTAGAACGCATACTCGTCCGCAACAGTCCGGCGGCATCATCTGCGAAAGAGGGATAAACAATCCGGGCACCGGGTAATGAGGTCAATGCGCCCTCAATGGTCTGGGAATGATAAAGCCCTCCTCCGATATAGCCTCCGGAGGCTAGGCGCAAAGTGATGTTTGGGGTAAATTGCCCGTTGCTGCGCCAATACTCATGCGTACATTCCACGTATTGCTCGACGGCCGGCCAGAAGTAATCGGCGAATTCCGCACCCTCGATCACTACATGGATCTTCGGGTCAAAGCGGCACATACCGTTCGCTGTCCCTACGATATAATCCTCGGCGATAGGGGCGTTGAAGACTCGCTCGATACCGAATTCTTGCTGCATGCCTTTGGTGATGTTGAATACGCCACCCTTTTCTTTATTGGCTACATCCTGTCCCCAGATAAATGTATCCGGGTTGTGCCGGAACTCCGCTTTCAACGTCTTGTTGATCGCCGTAACTAGCGTTTCTTTCTCTCCTTCCTCGTTTTGAACACCTTCTTTGTATTTTTGAGGTTGATAAGGTTCCGGGAGGACGTAATCCTTGACGGTAGACGGATCGGGATCGGGGGCGGCCATCGCTTTCCGATTGGCGGCTTTCAGGTCTTTAGCCGCTAGATCCGCGATCTCTTTCAATTCTTCCTCGGTGAAACGTCCGTAACGAATCAGCATGCGATGGAATTTGTATAAAGGATCGGCGGATTTTACATAGGTAAGCTCGTTCTCATCACGATACAAGGTATGTTTATCGGAGTTTGAGTGGGAGCCTATCCGTACGCAATTGGCCTGAACGATCACGGGAGTCCGGTTGGCGATCGCGTACTCTTTGGCCTCGGTCATGGCATTCATGGAATCGAACACGTCTTTTCCATTGCAATGGATAATACGTAAATTCTTGAAGCCAGAGAAGTTATCGGCAACTTTACGATTGGCCGTCTGGTCCTTTTTGGGGACAGAGATACCATATCCATTGTCTTGGAAGACAAAGATAACCGGCAGTCGCTCATTGCTGGCGCCATTGATTGCCTCATACACATAGCCTTCGGAAGCGGCCGATTCACCGTGCGAGGTAATCGCTACGCCTTTCTGTCCATAGTAAACCATCGCCCGTGCCACGCCGGCGGCATGGAGATCGTGAGTCGCCGTAGCGGAAGAAACGTTCTCGATATGCCATTCCATCTTAGAGAAGTGGTTAGACATGTGGCGGCCGCCACTGGTCAGATCGGTCGCCTTGGAGATACCGTTCAGGATGATCTCCTCGGCGGTCATTCCCGCCGAGAGAACCGTCAACATATCCCGGTAATAGGGGAAGAGAAAGTCCGTGTCCTTATCGAATACTTGTCCCATGGCGAGTTGTATCCCGTCGTGCCCGGCATACGGGGCATGATAAGACCAGCCGAGAGATTGCAATAAATAGGAGGGAGCCTTCTCATCGATCGCCCTTCCGAGCGTCATAAGGTAAAACCATTTCCTGAGAGTCTCCTTATCTGTTGTTTTTATATCATACTTTTTCATGTTGTTCTATTATATATAATGTATTAAGCGTTCCAATTCTCTAGTTCGTCGGCGATGGAACGTAAAAAGGCTCCCGCCAAAGCTCCGTCCACGATACGATGATCGTAGGAGAGTGAGAGGTACATCTTGTGACGGATAGCGATCGTATCTCCCTCGGGCGTCTCTACTACCGCAGGCTTCTTCTCGATATAACCGACGGCTAAGATCGCTACTTGAGGCTGATTGATGATCGGGGTGCCGAACAGACTTTTGAAGGTTCCGAAATTCGTAATCGTGAACGTTCCGCCTTGGATGCTATCCGGGGCGAGCTTATTCTCACGGGCTTTAGCCGCCAAGGTATCTATTTGTGAGGCGAGGCCACTTAGGTTCAGCTTATCGGCATCGTGTATAACCGGGACAATTAAATTTCCGTCGTTTAAGGAAACCGCTATACCTATATTAATAGGCTTCTTTAGGATGATATTGTAACCGTCCACGGATGAATTTACTAATGGATAGGCTTTCAATGCTTTGGCGGTCGCTTCGGTAATAGCCGGCATATAAGTTAGGTTGATGCCTTCTTGCTTGAAGAATTGATCCTTCACTTTTTTACGCCAGTTAACCAGTCGGGTCACGTCTACCTCGATAACCGACGTCACATGCGGAGATACTTTTTTCGATAATACCATATGGTCCGCAATGATCTTACGTACACGATCCATTTCTCTCACCTCGTCTCCTTGGGCGAGTGGAGCGGATGGGGTGGCCGCTGTAATAGGCATGGAAGGAGCGGTCGGCGGCGCTACCGTAATTGTTGGCGTGCTCGTAGCCGTTTGCTGCATGGAAGAAACAGGAGCCTGTTTCGGCTTCGGCATTTCCGTACCTTTATTTTTGTGATCGATATACGTTTGAATATCTTTCTTACTGAGACGTCCCAGATATCCGGTACCCGGAATATGATCCAGTTCATCTTGCGATACACCGGCAGCTTTCGCTAATTGCAATACGACGGGAGAATACCAACGATCTTCCTCTTGGGAATTCTTTGATAATTCCTCTGGGACGGGAGCGGGGACTTGTTCTTTCGGTTGAGTAGCCTCCGAGGTTTCCGGCTGAACTCCGTTATCCTCTCCTTCACCTTCGATCTCAAGGATCGCTACGACTGTACCGACCGCTACGGTGTCTCCCTCATTAAAAAGAAGTTGTTTTACTTTTCCCTCAACGGGGGATGGAATCTCAGCGCTTACTTTCGCTGTGCTTACTTCGAAAAGGACATCATCTTCCTCTACGGTATCACCTACCTTTACCGACCATGAGATGATGGTTCCTTCTGTAATACTTTCGCCCAACTTAGGCATCTTTATCTCAAATGTAGCCATATTTTGATTTTTTAATTACTGTTATATAGTGGGAGACGGGGCGTGCCCCGTCTCTACAAACGGTATATAATAAGAACAAAGATCAAGAAGGTAAGTTTCTGTATTATAGTGTATAAGTGTTAAAGTTCCAGCTGGCTGTAGCATATTTCTGCTCTTTAAGCCGATAGATGGCTTCCAAGTCTGCTTGCGTGAAATAATAATCTTGAATGCCGGGATTATTGATCGTGAAATAGTAAAGAAGCGCTTTCTTAAAATGCTGGATGGAGATAGAAGCCGGAAGATGGGCGCTGATATTCGTGACCGGACTCCGTACAGATTTAACGAATGTCGATCGTTTACCTCCTGTTTTCTCTGGTGCTTGACGGGATGTACTTTTCAAGGAGGTGACGAGCCTATCCAGATCGGTGGAAAACAATAAGGTAGCATGGTGCATATACCGATTCTTATGGATACTCTGTGCGCTACCCGATATTTTAAATCCTCCGATAGTTAATCCTTTCCGTTCATCCACCTCGACATGTACTCCCAATGTCTTGAGAAAATTCATGATCTGGATGGTATATTTGTCGGTCTGCATAATCTGGCCGGTCTCTATAAATGTAAGATTCAGGTTTCCCGGATCATGGTAAACGGCACCACCACCGGAAAACCTGCGTGCTATCTTGATTTGTTGGTCTTGTACGAATTTGAGATTTACCTCGGCCCATACATCCTGATGCTTACCGATCACGATTGATGGTTCATTCTGCCAAAGCATGAAAATATTCTCTTTGAAATTCTTGAGCAGATACTCTTCGGCGGCCAAATTGAAGTATGGATCCGTTTGTGTATTGTGAATGCAAAGCATCAGGAAACTGTTTTAGTTAGGCGTTTTATTAGATATATAAACTTTCGTGGAGGATCTCACTGACTGTCGGATGCGGGAAAATATTTTTCTTAAATTCATCGACTGTATAACCATTCTCGACAGCGATTCCGGCGGTGACGATAATCTCGGATGCCGGATTCCCTAGTAGATGGCAACCGATGATACGATCCTCGTCGTCCGTGATCAGTTTACATAAACCATTACCATTCTCGTTCTCTGCGACGAAACGTCCGGAATAGGTCATCGGGATCTTTTGAACACGAAAACTTTCCCCATTCGCTACCAATTCCTCTTCTGTCTTACCCACGCTCGCTAATTCCGGATTCGTATAAACTACCGCCGGAATGGCTTTATAGCTCATCTCGTCCGGTATGCCTAGGATATGGTGTATGGCAACTTCCGCTTCCCGGTAAGCCGTATGTGCCAGCAGGGAAAAACCGGTAATATCTCCAGCCGCATATACATGTGGATGGGAAGTCAGCATATGTTCGTTTACCTTTACACCGGCCCCTTGTATTTCGATCGCTAGATTTTCTAGTCCCAGACTCTTTGTAATCGGACGGCGGCCCACGCTCACCAATATTTTATCGGCTTCAATCGTGTCTGCCTTGCCGTTTTTCTCAACAAAGACTTTCTCTGCCGATACCTCTGTAACTTTGGTATTCAAGAAAAACTCTACGCCTTTTTTCTTATACTCGGATCGAAGCATCGCTGAGGTTTCTTTATCCATATTCCCTAATATCTCGGGTAGCATCTCGATTACCTTCACCTTTACGCCCATACTGTTAAAGAATGAGGCGAACTCCATTCCGATCACGCCACCACCGATAATCGCTAACGATTTTGGCAAATCGTTGAGATCAAGGGCTTCCCGGGAAGTCCAATACTTGACCTCTGATAACCCTTTGATAGGAGGGATCACGGTTTCAGAGCCTGTGCATACTAACACATTCTTCACTAAATACTCTTTTCCATCGCAGTGAATCCGTATATTTCCAAACTCCTCTCCGGTGATTCGTGCCTCTCCTTCTACGATGGTGACGCCGTTACCCGTAAGCCGGGCTTTTACCCCGAGCGTAAGTTTACGGATGGTCTTGTTCTTCCGGTCGATAATCTTTGCCAAGTCGAAACTTGGGTCTTTCATCGCCACTATACCATATTTGGAGGCACTTTTGATACTGTCTAGTATCTTGGCGGAGTATAAAAGAGTTTTTGTCGGGATACATCCTTCGTTTAGGCAGACGCCACCGATAGCGTTCTTCTCGAAAAGGATCGTTTTTAATCCATTCTCCGAAGCCCTTTCGGCGGCGGTGTAACCCGCAGGTCCACCGCCTATGATTGCTATGTCATATTCCATATACATTATTATAATTATTTGAATACTAAAATTCGTTCCTCTAATGGGGCGAATTGTTTTTCTCCCGGTTCCTGGGTAGAGGTTCCGAACGGCATCTCGGCGATCAGTTTCCAGTTCGGATTGATATGCCATTGTTTAGCGACCGCCTCGTCGATCAACGGGTTGTAATGTTGCAAAGAAGCGCCGAAGCCGGCGTCTTCCAGCATAGTCCATACCGCGAATTGATGCATAGCCGATGTCTGTTGGGACCATACCGGGAAATTCTCTTTATAAGAAGGAAATTGCTTCTGTAAGCCTTCTACTACCGCTGTATCCTCGAAAAAGAGGACCGTGCCATAGCCAGCCTCGAAAGAATTATCTATCTTTGCCTCGGTAGCCTTATAGGCTTCGGCGGGGACGATTTTACGAAGCGTGTCTTTTACGATTTCCCAAAGCTTCTTGTGGCTTTCACCCAGTAGCAGTACGATTCTCGTAGACTGCGAATTGAATGCGGAGGGAACGTGAGTGACCGCTGTCTTAATAATCTCATGAATCTCGTTGTCGGAAATGGGAGAGTTGTTACCTATTCCATAATGTGTCCGGCGATGCTGGATCGCTTCTTTAAAACTTCTTGCCATAATGAATATCATGTTATGTTGTTATATACCTATAACTAATTTAAGACATGATTTGTTGAGGAAAAAATATTTGAGAATTCTTGCGGATAAATCAAAATAATTCTTACCTTTGCACCCTGTAAAGATAAGACTCTATTAGAATCTTCGTTTTTGTTCATGATGCTAGTTCAGAAAGGGAAGACACATAGCAGGAGTTGACTTAAATTTCGTATAATTTAAAAGAACAGATTAGAAATGTCTAAAATTTGTCAAATTACTGGAAAGAGAGCAATGGTTGGAAACAACGTTTCTCACTCAAAGAGAAGAACGAAGCGTAAGTTCAATGTCAACCTGTTTACGAAGAAGTTCTACTGGGTAGAGCAGGATTGCTGGGTTAGCTTGAATATATCTGCGGCTGGCTTACGTACAATCAATAAGTTAGGTTTGGATGCGGCTATCAAGATGGCGGCTGAAAAAGGTTATTTGAACGCATAATTTGTGGAGGATATAGAAAATGGCAAAAAAAGCAAAAGGAAATAGAGTACAGGTAATCCTTGAGTGTACAGAGCACAAGGAAAGTGGAATGCCGGGTATGTCTCGCTATATCACTACGAAGAATAGAAAGAATACTACTCAGAGATTGGAATTGATGAAATACAATCCGGTTTTGAAGAAGATGACGTTACACAAAGAAATTAAGTAATAGGAGATTTTAAACGATGGCAAAAAAAGCAGTTGCAACATTTAAGAAAGGTGACGGTCGTACTTATTCCAAAGTGATTAAAATGGTTAAGTCTCCGAAAACAGGTGCATACATCTTCCAAGAAGAAATGATCCCTAACGAAGCAGTAAAAGATTATTTCGCTAAATAATTAAGTAGCGAATAATAAAGAATATAAGAGGCTTCTCTCCGATAAAGCGGAGGGAAGCTTTTTTTGTACCCTAAACTTTTGAAAGTATAGTTGGTTACAAATAAAATATTTTCTTAATTTTGTTGGGTTAATTTGTAGAGATGGGGCATGCCGTGTCTCTTCCCATCCAAATGGTAGTTTGTGTGAAATAATAATATAACAAGATAAAATATTAAAGCTATGAGATTCGATGTATCCAGCACTGCGCTATTATCACGTTTACAGTCTATAAGCAAGGTTATCGCTTCCAAGAACTCTTTACCGATTCTGGACAGCTTCCTTTTTAACCTAGAAGGAAATACGCTTACGGTGACAGCTTCCGATGCCGAGACCCGGTTGGTGACTTCCGTAGACGTCATGAATGCCCAAGGTGCCGGACTCTTTGCGGTTTCCGCCAAGATACTGCTCGATCCGCTGAAAGAGCTTCCCGAACAACCGCTTACTTTTGATATCAATGATGAGAATTTGGAGATTTTCATTCATTTCCAGAATGGTAAGTATAATTTTATCGGTCAGAAAGGGGACACATATCCGCAGCAGAAGCCGTTGAATGATAACGCTATCTCTATCTCGATGGATGCCCAGATGCTGTTAAACGGCATCAGTCGTTCCTTGTTCGCCACGGCCGATGATGAGCTTCGCCCTGTAATGAATGGTGTCTATTTCGATATCCATACGGATGATTTGACGTTCGTGGCATCAGACGGACATAAATTGGTTCGCTTGCGTAACTTGGCGGTGAAATCCCCGGAACGGGCTTCTTTCATTTTGCCGAAGAAGCCGGCTAATTTATTGAAGAATTTGTTGGCGAAGGAGTCGGAGCAAGTATTGATTAAGTTTGATGATAACAATGCGTATATTACTTGCACGAACTTCGAGATGGTTTGTCGTTTGATCGAGGGGCGTTACCCGAACTATAATAGTGTGATTCCTCAAGAAAACCCGTTTAAGGTAACGATCGATCGTATCTCTTTCTTGAATGCTTTAAAGCGTGTTTCTGTCTTTTCTAATCCGGCGAGCAGCTTGGTGAAGTTGCACTTGAAGGATAGCTTGATTACGGTTTCCGCCCAAGATATCGATTTCTCCACTTCTGCGGAAGAGCGTATTGTTTGTCAGTTTGACGGGACGGAGTTAAGCATCGGTTTTAAGGCTACATATCTGATCGAGATCCTTGGAAATATCAGCTCGGAAGAGGTTGTATTAGAATTAGCGGACCCTTCACGTGCCGGCTTGATCGTTCCTTCTGAGAATGATGAGGACGAGGACTTGCTCATGTTGCTGATGCCGATGATGTTGAATGACTAATAAATAAATAATGCAGTTAAACTTAAGGAATCCGCTGGTCTTTTTTGATTTAGAGACCACGGGTATAAATATCGTAAAGGACCGTATCGTAGAGATTTCCTACGTGAAGGTCTTCCCAAATGGGAAAGAAGAAACGAAGACACGCCGGATAAATCCCGGTATGCCTATTCCCCCCGAATCTACCGCTATTCATGGCATAACCGATGAAGATGTAAAAGATTGTCCGACCTTTAAGGAGATCGCTAAATCTTTGGCAACCCAGATCGAGGGTTGTGATTTGGCCGGATATAATTCCAACCGTTTTGATATACCCATGCTTGCCGAGGAGTTCCTGCGTGCGGGTGTGGATATCGATTTGAACCGGCGCAAATTTATCGATGTACAGACGATTTTCCATAAGATGGAGCAACGTACGTTATCTGCCGCTTATAAATTCTATTGCAATAAAAGCTTGGAGAACGCTCATACGGCTGAGGCTGATACGTTGGCTACGTATGAGGTGTTGAAAGCGCAGCTGGATCGCTATCCGGATTTGAAGAATGACGTAGCTTTCCTTTCCCAATATTCCTGCTACTCGAATAATGTGGATTTCGCCGGACGTATGGTTTACAACGATAAAGGCGAGGAGGTTATTAACTTCGGTAAGTATAAAGGCCGTTTGGTAACGGAGATCTTGAAGTCGGATCCGGGTTATTATTCTTGGATCATGAATGGCGATTTCCCGTTGAATACGAAGAAAATGTTGACAGAGATCCGTTTGAGAGACTTTAATTCAAAATAAGGCGATGAATAATTTTGAGTTTTGCAATCCTGTAAAGGTTGTGTTCGGCAAAGGAAGTATTGCCCGTTTGTCTGCGTTACTTCCAGAAGGAAGTAAGGTTCTGGTGGTATACGGTGGCGGTAGCATTAAGAAAAATGGCATTTATGAGCAGGTGACGGCAGCTTTGAAAGACTTCCATACCTATGAGTTTGGTGGTATCGAGGCGAATCCCCGTTATGAGACTTGTATGAAGGCTGTTGAGTTGGTGAAGAGGGAGAATATCGATTTCTTGCTGGCGGTAGGCGGCGGATCAGTGATCGACGCTACGAAATTTATCGCTTCGGCTACGTTTTTCGAGGGAGATCCTTGGGATATCTTGTCGAAAGGTGGCGTGATAAAGAAAGCGCTTCCTTTAGGAGTAGTGCTGACTTTGGCCGCTACCGGTTCGGAAATGAATGAACGGGCGGTAATTTCCCGGGAATCTGTTCATGAGAAATTGAATTTCATGTCTCCGTTGGTGTTCCCTAAGTTCGCTATCTTAGATCCGCAGGTAACTTATTCTTTACCAGAGCGACAGGTGGCTAACGGTGTCGTTGATTCGTTTATCCATGTGGTCGAGCAATACCTGACTTATCCGGTGAACGCTAAGGTTCAAGATTATTTTGCCGAGGGATTGATGAAGACAATCGTGGAAGAAGGCCGCAAGGTCTTGCAAAACCCGAATGATTATGATATTCGTGCTAATTTGATGTGGGCGGCTACGAATGCCTTGAACTGTTGGATCGGCCAAGGAGTACCCCAAGACTGGTCCTCACACCGTATGGGATATGCATTGACGGCGCAGTTTGGCTTGGATCATGCCCAGACTTTGGCGGTTATCTTGCCGGGTGTCATGACCTATATGCGTAAGGAGAAAGCGGCGAAACTGATCCGGATGGGAGAGGTCGTATTTGGTATTACCGAAGGATCTGCCGATGAAAAGGCGCAAAAGTCAATAGAGGCTACGGAAGATTTTTTCCATTTCATGGGATTAAAGACCCGTCTTTCCGACTATGGGATCAAGGAGTCCGACTTGGATGCTTTGGTGGAACCTATCGATCGAATGGGATGGAAACTTGGCGAATATGGCAATATAAACTCAAAAGTAGCCAAAGAGATTCTTTTGTTGAGGTTGTAGAGACGCAACGTGCTACGTCTCTACTGGCAAAGATAAATTGATTCGATATATGACATTGAAAGATAAACATATTATATTAGGAATTACGGGGAGTATAGCCGCATACAAAGCCGCTTATATCATCCGGGGATTGGTGAAAAAAGGAGCCGAGGTACAAGTGGTTATCACGCCGGCGGGAAAAGAGTTTATCACTCCGCTTACGTTATCGACGTTGAGTAGCCACCCTGTAATCAGCGAGTTTTTTTCCAATAGGGATGGTACATGGAATAGCCATGTGGATCTGGGGCTTTGGGCGGATGCCATGTTGATTGCTCCGGCTACCGCTTCCACGATCGGTAAGATGGCGAACGGAATCGCCGATAATATGCTGATAACTACTTATCTTTCTTGCAAATCCCCTGTATTCGTGGCTCCGGCCATGGATTTGGATATGTTCGCTCATCCGAGTACCCAACAGAATCTGGAGCGCTTGCGTTCATTCGGTAACCGGATTATCGAACCTGCCGAGGGGGAATTGGCGAGCCATTTGGTTGGTAAAGGCCGGATGGAAGAACCCGATAAGATTATCGAGGTTTTGGAAGACTTCTTTTTCGCTCAAAAAGATCTTGAAAAAAAAAAGATCTTAATAACAGCAGGTCCGACATATGAAAAGATAGATCCCGTACGTTTTATAGGTAATTACTCTTCCGGTAAGATGGGGTTCGCTTTAGCGGAAGCTTGTGCGGAGAGAGGGGCGGAGGTGACTTTGGTCGCTGGTCCAGTCTCTTTAAAAACACATCATCCGGCTATTAAACGAATCGATGTTGAGTCTGCCGGGGAAATGTACCAAGCGGCGATAACCGCATTCCCGAGTAGCGATGCTGCCATATTATGTGCCGCTGTCGCCGATTACCGTCCGGAGAATGCTTCCGAGCAGAAGATCAAACGGGAAACAGAGGGAGAGATGACGCTTCATTTGGTTCCGAACCCGGATATCGCCGCCTCTTTGGGTGCGATCAAGCGGGAAGGACAGGTCATGGTGGGGTTCGCCCTGGAGACGAACGACGAGGCCACTCATGCCGAAGGTAAACTGAAGCGGAAGAATCTCGATTTCATCGTCTTGAATTCTTTACGAGACCAAGGTGCCGGTTTCCGTTGCGATACCAATAAGATCACGATTATCGACAATGCCGGAGGAGTAACGAGCTATCCGCTCAAAACGAAGCGGGAGGTAGCCTCTGATATCGTAAATAAGTTGGTAACATTATTGAAATGAGAAAAGTAAGAAGACTGTTTTATCTATTCATGCTTTGCGCCGCTCCTTTTTGTGGGAAGGCGCAAGAGTTGAACGCCCGTATCACGGTAAACGGAGACAAGATCGCGACCGCTAACAAGCAAATCTTCACGACCTTGCAGAACTCCTTGACTGAGTTCGTGAATAACCGGAAATGGACGGATGCCACGTTTGCCGTCAATGAGAAGATCGATTGTACGATGACGATTATCGTGAATGAATTGGATGAGACGAACTTCAAGAGCGAGATCCAGATACAAGCCCGCCGTCCGGTCTATAATTCCAGTTATACAACTACTCTTCTGAATTTTAGGGACCAACAGTTGGATTTTGAATATACGGAGGGAGAGCCATTGGACTATAACTCAAATACGCTGACCAGCAATCTTACGGCCACTATCGTGTTTTACGTCTATGTGATCTTGGGGCTTGATTTCGATAGTTTCGCCCCGAAAGGTGGAACTACCTATATACAGCAAGCCCAGCAAATCGTGAACATGGCCCAGTCCGAGATGTCGTGGACGGGCTGGAAAGCTTTTGATAGCAACCAGAACCGCCATGCCGTAGCGACGGCTTTGCAAGATAACGCATCCGACGCTTTCCGGGAAATGTGGTACACGTATCACCGGAAAGGACTCGATGAAATGGCGGCAAATCCGGATCGCGGACGTACGACGATCATCGGTGCGCTTCCCGCCTTGCAGGAAGTAAAGAAAGCCCGGCCTACTTCTGTGCTTCTACAAATGTTCGCCGACGCTAAATTAGATGAGATTATTGCGATTTATTCGAAAGCGACCACACAAGAGCGGCAAGAGGGCTATAAGATGCTGTTCGAGATCTATCCGGCACAATCCACTCGCTTGGAAGAGCTTCAAAAACCAGTAAGGTAAAATAGTTATGTTGAAATCCTTATTTATACAGAACTTTGTCTTGATAGACAATTTGGATATCCGCTTTGATAAAGGCTTCTCGGTGATAACGGGTGAGACCGGAGCGGGAAAATCTATTATATTAGGAGCCTTGTCATTGGTGCTGGGACAACGTGCGGATGGCAAGAGTATAAAGAAAGGTTCGGATAAATGTGTGATCGAGGCCGTATTTGATGTCTCAAAATATCAGTTGGAGCCTTTCTTCCTAAGTAACGACCTTGAGTACGACGCGGATAGCTGTATCTTGCGTCGGGAGCTTTATGCCTCCGGCAAATCCCGTGCCTTCGTCAATGATTCTCCGGTTTCCCTTACGATCTTAAAAGAGTTGGGAAGCCGCTTGATCGATATCCATTCGCAGCATCAGAACCTATTGTTGGGCGATAACCGTTTCCAGCTGAAAGTGATCGATGTAATGGCCGAAAATGAGATCTTGCTCATTCTTTATAAGAAGGAATTTACCCGTTATCAGGCGTTGCGAAGGGAACTGAAAGATTTGAGGGACAAAGCGGCTCAAAGCAAGCAGGAGGAAGACTATATCCGTTTTCAATTGGAACAACTGGACGAAGCCAACCTTCAACCGGATGAGCAGGATGAGTTGGAGCAAGAGCAAGAAACTCTCTCGCATGCGGAGGAGATCAAAAGCTCTTTATATAAGGTAACCGAACTCTTGGACGGCGAGGAGCAAGGAGCCATCCAAATACTCAAGGAAGCCCTTTCCACCGTGGATTCCTTAGAAAGATATTTCCCGAAAGCCAAGGAAATCTCCGAGCGAATCCGCTCGGCTTATATCGACTTGAATGATCTGGCTTCCGAGACAGACGTTTTAAAGGAAGATGTAGAGTTCAACCCAGAACGATTGGAATGGGTGAATGAACGCTTGAATACCCTTTATACGCTCCAGCAAAAACACCGTGTCTCCACCGTGGATGAATTGATCGCTATACGGGATCAATACCAAGAGCAATTGCGTGCGATCGATTCTTTCGATGAGCAAATCGGTTTGTTAGAAAGTCAATTGGATGCCTCGTATAAAGAGTTGCTTCAACAGGCTTCAGTGCTTAGCGAGCAGCGTAAAGTCGCTTCCACGGCGATGGCCTCGCAATTGGTCAAGATGATTATTCCGTTGGGGATGCCGAATACCCGTTTCCGTGTGGACATCCTTCCTCGCAAAGAGCCGGAGAGCGATGGAATGGACGATATCCGATTTATGTTCTCCGCCAATAAGAGCGCGGAATTGCAGCCGGTAGCCCAAACCGCTTCCGGAGGTGAGATCTCCCGGTTGATGCTCTGCATTAAGGCTATGATTGCCGGGTTCACCGCTTTACCTACTATTATCTTTGATGAGGTAGATACGGGGGTATCGGGTGATATCGCCGATAAAATGGGGGATATCATGCAAGAACTCGGAACAAAGATGCAAGTTTTCGCTATCACTCACTTACCTCAGATAGCGGCGAAGGGGCAAGCTCATTATTTTGTTTATAAGAAGGATACCAAAGACCGTACGCTGACCCGTATCAAGCAATTAGAGGGGGAGGAACGTGTGAACGAGGTGGCCCGTATGTTGAGCGGAGCCTCGTTGACAGAGGCTTCTCTTGCCAATGCGAAAGATTTGTTGGGTATCAAGGATTAAACCTTTCTGAAGTAGGGCAGTCTTAGATAAAAGAACAAACGATTCGCTTTATTATTAACTTAAAATTGAAAAGACATGAAACGATTCAGCTTACTATGTGTGTTGGCTATATTGTGCAGTTTACCCGCTTACAGCCAGTTTTGGATCAGTTTTGGGTGGAATGAACCGCATTGTCAAAATTGTCTTTGGATGGAGCAAGCGATGCATTTGCCCGCTCGCCAAGCAGCGGAATACCATAAGATCATCCATAAGTACGGACAGAAAATAGAGAAGGAGGCCCGCCGTGACTATCGGTATTGGGACCGGGCAGCTCGTCGTATTTACGATTTGCGCATGGAAAGGGATCGTAAGATCCAACGTATATTGACTCCAGCCCAGTTCAATCTATATGTCCGTTTTGTAAGGGAGCATCCGCAACGTATCCATGATTATCGGGGATGGTATGCGAATCCGAAATATCCGGATCGCCGCCCGTCCCATGACTGCCGTCGCTATGAGGATAACTATTGGAATTACCGCTGGAGTACCATTCACCATGACAATCATTGGAGAGACGACCGGCATGACTCAGATAGACATTGGGATCGTGACAACCATCGTCATGACTATCGGAAACCAGCGAAACCGGATAAGCCCAAACCTAAAAAGAATAAGAAGGATCGGGACGATAGAAAAGAACGGTATTATAGCAATGGGCGAAAGGTCTAATAATTCAACCATAGCTTGAAAGAGGCCCATTTTTCTTTGCTGACCAATATTTTCTCTTTATGTTCCGGCTTTATGTGGACAATGACCTTATTCTGAAAATAGGGCTCTATTTTCACGATGGATTCGATATTTATGATCGTCTGCCGGTTCGTCCGGAAAAATTTATCGGGATCTAATTGTTCCATGAGTTTATCCAGCGGGAAATCGATTATGTACTCCTTGTTTTGGCGTGTGACAGCGAAGGTGATCTTGTTTAATGAATAAAAGTAGGCGATATCCTCCACCTGTAAAGTGATCAGTTTCTCGTTGCCGGAAATAAGGAAACGGGTCCTGTATTTCTTGCCGGGATACGTGAGGGAATGGAGTACTTCCAATAAATCATTTTGCTCTAAGAGCTTCTGGTTGTACTTAGACGTGACATGCTCGAATTTTTGGATGGCTTCTTCCAATCTCTCTTGTCGTATCGGTTTGAGTAGATAATCAATACTGTTTACCGTAAAGGCCCGGACTGCATATTCATCGTAAGCGGTCGTAAAGATAATGAGACTTGTAGGACAAGCCTGTTCTATAAATAAAAAAGAATTTCCATCCGACAACTGGATATCCAGAAAAACGATATCCGGATGCGGATGGGAAGCGAACCAAGCCACGGATGATTCGATGCTTCCGGGTATCTTGATGATATCCCATTGCGGGCGTAATTTCTTTATCATACCTTCCAGTAACCGGGCGGCCGGTTTCTCATCTTCGATAATGGCTACTTGAATATTATTCATAAATAAGTGGGATTGATACGGTGAATTGGTGATCATTTTTACGGATTTGGATATCCTGCTTACATAGTAATTGATAACGCTCCGACAAATTCTTTAATCCTTTACCGGATGCGTTTGAGACTTTTTTAGGTCGTAATGTATTGCTGACGCATAGATATCGACCGTTCTTTTCAGTATATACTCGTATGGTCATCGGGTTAAAATCGTCGATATAATTATGTTTCACGACATTCTCGGCTAGTAGTTGCAGTGTCAGTGGGGGCAATTGATGGTCAATGACGTTGTGGGGAAGATCGCGTTCCAACGACAAACAATCTCCCAGCCGGACTTGATGGAGGAATATATAGGAATCCAGAAAATCAAGCTCCTCTTTTAAAGAGACGATCTGGCACTGTTGCTGGCGGAGCACGTAACGGTATACCTCGGATAGATGCTGCGTAAACTTGACCGCCGTAGATGGATCATACTCTATCTCCGCTATCAATGTATTCAAGCTATTAAACAGGAAATGAGGATTTAGCTGGCTTTGGAGAGCGGTATATTTAGCTTGTATAGATTCTGCTTCCAATCTTTGTTTCTCCTTATATAAATTCAATGTATAACGCATCGAATAATTAATCAAGAGAAGGCTGAAAATGATCATCTCCACGAACCAGACGGCTATTACCAAACCGGCCCCTTTTGCCCGGATCACGAAAGGATCGCCAATGCTTGTGATCCATTTCAACGAGATAAACAGGGTACAATTCATAAGTAGCAATAGGATCGCTACCAGCAGATAATGCCATAACATTCGGCTCTTATCGATATAATACAATGGGTAATTGGTAGCCATCCAATTACTGCTGACCAGTAAACTGAAACCGAACAGGTTGAATACCGCTATCGTGATGGATAAAGCGATCAATGAGATTTTTATATCGGGGATGCGCTCTTGTAGCTCCGTATGATATAACAGCAAGAAATAGGAAAAGACCCCTAATGCCGAAAACAAAAGGATACATGCCGATTTCCCGTATGATATTTCTTTCATGACCTATTCTTTTTCGCGAAGATAATAAATTGCCCGTTCGAAATCCGTCTTCGCCATCTGTGCGTTTAGTTTGGATTGTATATAATTAACCTGAGCTTGCTGATGATATAGTTGAGCGTTGATAACCTCGACGATGGAAACATTCCCCTCCTTATAACGCTCCATGGCCATTTGTTCACTTTCGGATGCTTTTGATAATGAGCTCTCGGTTAGTTTGACTTTATCGATAGCTTGCTTATAGTTGTAATGGGCGGTTTGTATTTCCAGCCGGATCTTATCTTGCGTCTTGCTAAGATTCTGTTGAGCCATATTGATGGCGTACGAGGAAGCGTTGCGGGTACTCTTACGTTTTCCCCATTCGAAGAGCGGGATACTGAGCTTGGCGTAGATCGCATAGTTCGGATCTAGGTCGGATTTGAAGTTATAGCCCGGTGAGGAATAACTTCCATCTACTCCAATATGGAATTGGGGTAAGAAACGGGCATCTGCTATTTTCCGGGATGATTCCTGTAACTCGATCTTGTTTTGGGCGATCCGGTATTCCGGCCTGCTGGTTATCGCGTTATCTATCGCATCCGATAAAGGGATAAATTGTTTGAGGGCGATTACGGAATGATCGATCGGCAAGGTATCGCTCGGGTTTACACCAGCGAAAGAATTAAGGGCTAAACGTGCGATCTCGGCGTTATCACGAGTTTGCAATAACTGGAAATCTGCGTCGTTTAGTTTTACCTCTGCCATAAGAAGATCGTTTCGATCGATATATTCGACTTCTACCCGGTGGCGTACGACCTCTACCAGTTGCTGTATAGATGTACGAAATGCCTGTGCCACGAAAACCAGCTCGTGTTGGGCTACTGCGTTCCAATAGTAGATATCGGCGTCGTGTAGGGTATTGCTTTTTATACGATTGGATTCATTGGATGCCAACTCTTTTTCCTTCCGTGCTTTTTGGTAGTTGGCACGAATGCCGCCTCCGGTATAAATCGGTTGTGATAGGGAGAGAGTCGCCCCATATTTCAGATCTTTACCTTGAAAATAAAGGGGGGAACTCATAGATGGCAAATCAATCGATAATTCTAGCGGATTACCGGTATAATTGAAATTACCTCCCGCCGAGAGTTTCGGTTTGAAATCCGCACGGGCCGATTTGATCATTTCCTGTTTCATGGCCTCGTTGTATCCCGCTGCTTTCAAGTCTTGGTTGTATTCCAAGACTTTTTCCCTATATTGCGCTTGATAATCGCTGTTTTGTGCGATTAACGGGAAGGATAGGAAGGATAAGAGACCGCTGATAATATATACTTTGTCCATTTTTATCGTTTATTTGTGAGGTGAATGAATCCGGTAAAACAATGCGTATAACGTCGGGGTTACGAATAACGTAAGTAAGGTGGCGAAGGTGAGTCCGAAGATAATAGTCGCCGCCATTCCACCGAACGCTACGTCGAAAAGTAAAGGCACCATTCCTAGAATAGTCGTGGTAGCCGCCATCAAGACCGGGCGAGTCCTTGAGATGGTTGCCTCTATGATCGAGTCGTATGGAGAGATACCGTTACGACGTTGCGTGTTAATCTCGTCTAATAATACGATTACGTTTTTGATAATCATACCCAAGAGTCCCAACCATCCGGCGATCGGGAAAAAGCCGAAATCGAACCCGGTAAGTAACATACCGATCGCTACCCCGATTAAGGAGAGAGGGAGCACGCAAAGGATGATTATCGGTTGACGGAAATTGGAGAATAAAGCGACCAATATAACAACCAACATCAAGAATGCCAACGGAAAGAATTTGACAAGGGCTTGTAATCCCTCTGTCTGGTCTTTATATTGTGAATCCCAGAAGAAGCTATATCCTTGGGGCAGGTTCATTTTCTCGATCTCTTCCCGAATCTCACCATGTACCTCAGACATGGTGTAACCGTTTTTCACGCCACACATCGCTGCCATAGACAATTGCCGGTTGTAGGTCTTGATCTGCGGATATTCCCATGTAGAGGTTACTTGTTGGGTTACTTGCGACAAAGGAGCGGATTTCTCTCCATTCCAGACCGAGAAATCGCCTAATGAATGGGGATCATTGATTCCGCTCGTCTCCGATTTCAATAAGACCGGGACTTTCTTTTCCTCATCCCGGTAAATCCCGATAACCGTACCTTCCTCGATGGATTTGACGGATTCCATCAAATTGGCCTTGGTGATACCTAAGGAACCGGCTTTTACCGGATCATATACCGGGCGTATCATATAGGTCATATTACCCCATTCATTCCGGGCATCGGCTACTTTCGGGTTCCTTCGCATAATGTCGATAGCTACTCCAGCCAAAGAGTCCAATACCGCCGGGTCCGGCCCGAGGAAACGGGCTTCTATCAAGGCTTCCGTAAGCGGGCTTAACTCAAACTTGTTCACCTTGATGAGCGGTTCCGGATATTTTAAGCGAATAGAGTCTTGTAGCAAGGCATGCAATTCCCGGGCCTCTCCGGATGTCTTACATTTTACCAATAATTGGGCATAGTTTGGTTGGGGACCGAAGCTAACGTTCGATAGATAATAACGGGGCGGTGTCCGTCCGATATAAGAGGAAACCATTTCCGTCTGCGAATATTCTTGGATGGATTCGGCCATATCGGTAGCGTATCGATCGGTTTCCTCGATGGCTGTACCTTCCGGTAGCCACATATCTAAAGTGAAATACTGCTTATCGAGCGAGGGCACGAACACTTTCGGGATAAACTGGAAACTCCATGCGGAGATAACCAATAGAACGGATAAGATACCTACTGTAGCGTATCGGTATTTGATGACAAGGCGTAGGGAAGACCGAAAATAATCATAGTATTTTCCGGAGAATAATTCCCCTGTTAACTCGTCCGGTCTGGGGCGCCGTACAAACTCTTGGATGAAGAATGGGGTTTGCGTAAGCGCGAACACCCAGCTGAACATCAAGGATACTCCGATCACGATCACTAAAGATGAAAGTAATTCGCCCGTGATATGCGGTGAATAGTAAATGGGCAAGAACGTGAGGATCGCGATAGCCGTAGCCGCCAGTAGAGGCAGGGCGGTGGATGAGCAAGCCCTCATGATCGCAATACGTTTGCGCATGCCTCGTTGCATATTTACCAAGGCAGAGTCCGATACTACGATGGCGTTATCTACCAACATACCCATCGCGATGATGATAGCGGCAAGAGACATTCGTTGCAAGGCGATCCCGTTGGCGAACATGACAATTAAAGTGGCGAAGATAGAGAAAACCAATCCGCTACCGATCAAAAGGCCGTTTTTGAAACCGATAAAGAACAATAAGATCGCTACTACGGTCACGACGGAGATGATCAAGTTCAAGATAAATCCTTGGTTGGCCACGGCGGACTCATATCCTTGGTCGTATATGGAGGTGAGCTCAAAACCCTTGGGCATGGTCTCCGAAAATGATTGAATACGCTTTTTCACGGCCTTGGCCATATCGACCACGTTCCCGGTCGGTATGGTAGAGATAGCGATACCGACCGCTTGCTTGTTATTGATGCGCATGAAGTTTTGGGGCGGAGTCTGGTAACCCTCTTCGATACGGGCGATATCGCCTAGCCGGAAATGCTCGCCGGAATGAGATACGATCGTAAGGTTACGGATATCATCCAAGGAGTAAAAATTACCGGTGGATTCGATACGTATGCGAGTCTCCCCGTTGCGAATACTCCCGGCGTCTACCACTTTATTCTGTCCGTCGAACGCCCGTTTGATATCAGCTGTCGTAATACCCCGATTGGATAAGATCGTGGGGTTTATCCGGATATCGATTACGGGAGTTTGTATGCCGTAGATCTCTACCTTTGCCACGTCTTTTACTTTCAGTAAATCGTCTTTGATCAGTTTGGCTTGATCCTCCAGTTCCCGGTAGGTATAAGATTCTCCGGTCAATCCGTAGAAAACACCCAATACATCGCCAAAATCATCATTGACGATGGAGGTTCCCGCTCCGGAAGGTAATTTGCCTTGTACGTCGTTTACCTTTCGGCGTAGTTTATCCCATAACTGCTGCATCTCGTCGGCCCGGATTTCCTTTTTCACGTAGACCGTGATCTTGGAAAGTCCAGCCCGGTTCTCTGTCTTCAGATAGTATAACTCGCCTAAGGATTGAATGGCTTCTTCCAGCACATCCGTCACTTGGGACTGAACTTCCGAGGGGGAGGCGCCGGGATAAGGGGTAAGTACCAAGGCTTGCTTGATCGTAAACGGGGCATCTTCCAGTTTTCCCATCTTTGCGTAAGAGAACAGTCCCCCTGCCAAGATCAGGACTAGCAGGAGCCATGTAACCGCTTTGTTTTTCAGGAAATATTTGATGAATTTTTGCATCTTACTTATTTTTGGATGGTTACGGTACTATTTTCGGAAAGGAAACGTTGCCTTGTCAATACGACAAGGTCATTTTCCGTGATTCCTTCCACGATCTCTATCTGGTTATTTCTTTGCTCACCGAGTTTGACGGGAACGGAGTTAACCTTGTCTCCTTTAACCACCCATACATAATCTCCTTTTTGGGGGCGATGACAGATAGCCGTTAAGGGAAGCCATAGATTTTGAGACCGCTCTTCTTTGGGTAGGTCGATCGAGAGGATTCCACTCATTCCGCCCAGCCATTCCATATCTGGATTTGGGACAATGGCGGTCAGCAGATAAGAGAGGTTATTGTTTGTCGTACTTTTAGACACATATAAATCGGAAGGGGTGATTGTCCGTTCGGGAGCCGTATCGAAATGGATTCCTACTTGACATAGCTTCTGTTTTTCTTTATCATATAAGTGTAAGGCGACTTCCTCTGGTATATAGGTCTCGATCTTGAGCCTGTCCAGTTCTATGAAGGTAAGGATTGGCTCGGTCGCTTTCACGTCTTGGAAAGGTTCGATATGGATATTTTGGATATATCCGTCGTAAGGGGCGGACAGATGGGTATCGCTTAGGGCGTTGACGGCGGTCTCGTAATTGGATTTGGCAACAAGGAAATCCGCTTTCGCCTTCTCATAATTACTTCCGGAGATGTTATTCTTTTTGTAAAGGGCCTCGATCCGTTTATACTCTTGGTTGGTTTGCGAATAGAGCGCCTCTGTTTGCTGCTTGCGAATCAAGAAGTCACGGTTATCGATCGAGAGGATCGTGCTGCCTTTGGAGAACGCTTGTCCGGGCCGTAAGTCGAAATTCAAGACGGGGCCATTGATGCGGAAAGATAGGACCGTCTCATTGTAGGGCCTTGATAAAAAGGTGTATTCACGACTTCTGCCGATCTCTGTCTTTTTTATTGGAGAGATCACCTCGACAGGTAAGTTCGTGCCTTCGGACTTTGTGTTCTTTTGGCATGCCGATAAAAGGATGCCCAGAAGCAGGATGTATGAAATTCTTCTCATAAGATATACCTAGTTATTTGTTACCGGGCAAAAATAGAGGCAATGGATGAAGGAATAAGGCGGATTTTTACTGAACCGGAAGATACCGTCGCTCAACTGGAAAATAGACCGGCCCAACCTTAATTTATAACGAGGCGGACGATGGATGCCTTACACCGTGTATCACTATAGGCAATGCCCACTGCAACGCCTGTGCAGTGACAATTAGAACCGGTGATACGGTGAGTAAACTTCCGCGGTTCCGCTTTTTTATGTACTTTTGCCGGCAAAAAAGGAGAAAGTAATGACATTGCCTTCAGAAGAACATATATTCCAGTATCCGGGACAAGGGCGGATCGAGGTGATTTGCGGTTCCATGTTTTCCGGTAAGACGGAGGAGCTTATCCGCCGTTTGAAACGGGCTAAATTCGCCAAGCAGCGGGTGGAGATTTTCAAGCCTGCGATCGATACCCGTTATTCGCAGGATAACGTGGTCTCGCACGATAGTAATTCGATTCCTTCTACTCCGGTGGATTCTTCCTCCAGTATCCTATTGTTCACTTCCGAGATCGATGTGGTGGGGATAGACGAGGCCCAGTTTTTCGATGAGGGATTGGTAAACGTGTGCAATCAATTGGCCGCTAACGGTATCCGGGTGATCGTGGCTGGGTTGGACATGGACTATAAGGGAGTTCCTTTCGGTCCTATGCCGGAGCTATGCGCTATCGCCGATGAGGTGACGAAAGTGCATGCCATCTGCGTGAAATGCGGACGTTTGGCTTACGTATCCCATCGTATCGTGGGAAATGATAAACGGGTCTTCTTAGGGGAACAATCCGAATACGAGCCTTTATGCCGGGAATGCTATGCGAAGGCTGAAGGTTTGAAGAATTGATTATTTATCCCTACATTTGTGAAATTAATAGTTTTGCGTTATATAAAGTATGAAAGAAAACGAGATGGTGTTCGGCATTCGTGCCGTGATTGAGGCTATACAGGCTGATAAGGAGGTAGATAAGATCCTTGTGAAAAGGGATTTACAAGGGGATCTATCCAAAGAGTTATTTGAGGTACTGAGAGGCCGTGAGATACCGGTACAACGTGTTCCGGCTGAACGCTTGGATCGTTTGACTCGAAAGAATCATCAGGGGGTGATCGCTTTTATGTCGGCGGTTACCTACCAGAGCTTGGAAGATATCATTCCTTTTGTGTATGAGCAAGGAAAAGATCCTTTCATCGTATTGCTGGATGGGGTTACGGACGTGCGTAATTTCGGCGCTATTGCCCGTACCTGCGAGTGTGCGGGAGTCGATGCGATCGTGATTCCGGCAAAAGGAAGCGTTTCGGTAAACGCCGATGCGATCAAGACCTCTGCCGGCGCCTTGCATGTATTGCCGGTTTGTAAGGAGAAGAGTATCAACCAAGCGATCCGTTTCTTGCAGCAAAGCGGGGTGAAGGTATTTGCCGCCAGCGAGAAAGCGGCGGAGAATTATACGGCGGTGAAGTATGAAGGACCGGTAGCGATCGTGATGGGAGCGGAGGATACGGGTGTGTCTCAGGAGAACTTGCGCATCTGCGATAATATGGTAAAGATTCCGCAATTCGGAACGATCGGCTCCTTGAATGTATCTGTAGCCACTTCCATTCTGGTGTACGAAGTGGTTCGCCAACGTATGAACGAGCAACAATAATAATATGTATATAAACTAAAGAAGAAAATGAAGAAAGTTATCGCTACAAAAAACGCTCCCGCCGCTATCGGTCCGTATAGCCAAGCGGTGCAAGTAGGCAATATGCTGTTCGCTTCCGGACAGCTGGGTATCGATCCTGCTACGGGACTTTTCGTTGAGGGATCCGTAAAGGAACAAACCGCCCAAGCGTTCAAGAATGTTCACGCTATCTTGGCAGAGGCAGGTTATAGCATCAATGATGTCGTAAAAACAACCGTATTTTTAGCGGATATGGGCGACTTCGCCGTTATGAACGAGGTATACGCCTCTCAGTTCGAAGGTGCGTTTCCCGCACGTTCGGCGGTAGCCGTTAAGACACTGCCGAAGAATGGTTTGGTAGAGGTCGAGGTGATCGCAGTGAAAGAATAATCATAAGATTTTACGGTGGGGCTGTGCCGTAATTCATTGTTTACGTCGCAGTCTCCTTTTTTTCTTCCCTTCTGCTTGATTTCTCCCCCTAAGGTCAGTAGCTTTGCATCTTTTATGAGTTTGTGGACAAACACTATAGTATTAGCCCACAAACATTATAGTCTTTAGCTCTTGCGATCATTTTTCTGACAAGTATCATATAAATAACGTTTAATACTCTTTTTAGGCGTTTTTTCGAATTCATCTTTGTATATTTCTATCTGTTGAATACGTTCATAAGCAGGAACCATCTCATTCAGATCTATACGATTCATCTGCATAATATGCTTTATATTGTCATCATCTAAATTCAATTGACGAGCCTCATCATAATCGGGATGAATCAACGCTATCAATCTATCGTCACACTTTATCACGATACTTTCCGAAACCATGAGCATGGAGTTAAGCTTATCCTCAATCTCTTCCGGATAAATATTTTGCCCGTTAGGACCTAACAGCATATTCTTAATACGCCCCTTGATAAAAACATTCCCCTGTTTATCTATCACACCTAGATCGCCCGTATGATACCACCCATTTTTATCAAGAACACAATGCGTAGCCTCTTCATTTTTATAATATCCTAACATCACATTCATTCCTTTAGTCAAAATTTCACCGGGTATCTTTTGAGGATCAGTACTTTCAATTTTCACCTCCATGTGTGATACGGCTTTTCCGCATGAACCGGGAAGAAGGTGTTTCCAGTCTTCATAACAGATTATTGGAGCGCACTCCGTTGCTCCATAACCAACCGCTATAGGAAAAAGAATGTCATGCAAAAACGACTCTACATTTTGATTGATGGCAGCGCCTCCCACAATAACTTGATACATACGCCCTCCAAAAGCAGCCTGCACTTTTTTGCGAATGATTTTGCGAATCAAATAACCCACCAATGGCCACTTCATGTATTTCATGACACCGCTCTTTTGTAGTTGTGGCATAATCATCTTACGCACCATTTTTTCTATAATAAGCGGTACTGCCACAACTGCCCGAGGACGAATATCCATAAATGCCTTGCTTAGAAGCGTAGGAGAAGGTGTTTTGGTAAAGAACGTCACTTGACATCCAAATATAAACTCGGCAATAAACTCAAACATCATGCCATACATATGGGCCATCGGTAAGAGCGAAATAATCCGATCACCCTTTTTCATCATTTTACACAAAATAGATTGAGCAAAATCAGAATTACTCCACAAAGCACGATAGGGTATCATTACACCCTTCGAGAAACCGGTTGTGCCACTCGTATAATTGATCATTGCCAACTCATCGGGAGCGGTTTCTCTATCATAACGTATCATCTCCGATGCGAGTCCTTGCGGATACATTTTTATAAATAAATCATCCAAACAAGAGCAAACCGTTGTCAGTTGTTCATCTCGCGATAATAACAATGAATAATCTTCCATCTTCAAGATACCTTTCAATAGAGGCATTTCTGCTTCATCGATCTGTTTGTATATCTGTCCGGAAACAAATAATAAACATGACTCGCTATGAGTGGCAATATACTGGATTTGTCCTGCTGTAAAATCATTAAGAATAGGTACAGGTACTGCGCCATACGTCAATGCGGAGATAAAGACAATCCCCCAGCGTGAACTATTTGAAGCGCAAAGGGCTATACGATCTCCACGCTTCAATCCCATTTCGGCATAGATGATGTGTAAACGCTCTACATATTCGGCGACATCCTTATAGGCAAAAGTATCTCCTCTGAAATCAGAAAATGCTGGACTTTCCCAATGATTTCCGATACTTTTCTCAATTAGCTTGATAAAACTAGGTATACTATCCATACAAAATCCAAATTATTGAATATTTAAGAATTTAGAGAAACCGCTAAGATCCAAAATCGATCTCACGCTAGGCTGAATGCCGGTCACGACCAATGTTCCTCCGTTAACAGTCAAAGCCTTATAAGCATTAAGGAATATACGTAATCCCACACTGCTGATATAATCCATATTTATGCAATCCAATACCATAGCTGTATTAGGAACATTATAAAACGCTTCTATTTTATCGCTTAACCTTGGCGCGGTGACAGTATCAACACGTCCAGCTATCTTAACTATAACCTTTTGATTTTCCTGTTTAATCGTTACTTCCATATTTCAAGATATTTAGCTGACTAATCAATTATTTTTTGTCTTTATATTGGCAAATACTATACACATAACCCTTTTCTTCATCCACCCAAGTTCTCATGTCCAATTTCTCCATCAATTCCAGAGTCATAAGAGAAGGCAGCTCGTCATTAATGCCTTCACCAGTAAGTTTGAGAATGGCCTCTTTCATGGTCCAGAACTTGGTAAACCCAACACATGGACTGGAAGAGGAAAGAATCTGAGCGATTTCAGTATCATTGAAACAATACCTCATGATGGCCGGATCCAAATTAACCTCTATTTGTTCAATATCGCAACCGACAGGATGCTCGTCAATCACACACAACACGCCTTTTTTACAATGACTCAGATTGAAATGGATGTGAGGATAATCCTTCAATACCGGTTTATCGTGAGCGACATATTCGAAAGCTGGAGATCCATTAATTCCATAACACGATGATAATCCTTGTTTTAGAAGCAGGTATGCCTTTGTACATAGGACCCTGTCGATCAAGAAACGATAAGTAATGGCTTTATTTTGTCTCCAAATGGGTAACTGAAGGTAATCTTGTTGCCATTCTTTATCTGTCACATTCTGTGGTTGATCGAAAATAGAAATATACATGTTCCTATTCTTGATAGAATCTGAGAATACGATTACGGATTATCATCTCATATTTTGCTCTTAATAGGTCTTGATGCGACTTCAACAATTGCTGTTGTGCCTGGTACAGCTGAAATATACTGCTGTTTCCCTCCTCAAACCTAGCTTGTTCATACCACAGTGAAATCGTTGCCGCTTCCAAGGCCTTATTTGATGAAATTAAGTTCTTTTGGGCTATAGAGGCATTGTAGTGAGCTGTCTGAATCTCATGGAACAATACTTGGCGTTCTTTGTCGAGTGCCAATTGAGAGTCCGCAAGATTTTGTGTGGCCCTTTTTATGCTACCACGTGTTTGGAGCGCATTGAAGATCGGGATACGGAGATGCAAGCCTATTACTTCATTACGATTGTTATTGAGCTGTTTACCAAATCCCCCCCAATCCAAATCTTGATGGAACATATTTACGTGGAACGTATTTAACTGGGCCTTGAAAGATAGAGTGGGGTAATATTCCGAACGAGCGACCTTAAGAGCATGCTTTTTCGCCCCTATCTGAGCCTTGGCGGCAAGGATAGCTGGGTGTGTGAATACGGCTCTATCATAAATTTCTTGAGCTGGTAAGAGCATGCCTTGTACCTCCATGTTCTCTTCTGTCACATTAAAGTCGTTCACATCCTGAAGATTCAGTAATTGGGCCAAATCAAGACGTGCCAAAACAAATTGTCCTTCCGAATCGGTATAAACGGCTTCATCAGACGCTACTTTTGCCTCTGCGTCGGCCTGCTCGCTTCTGGGCGATTTACCCTCTTCAACCATAATTGTTGCCTGTTCCAGCATTTTACGACTTGTCTCCACTTGGCTTCTTGCTACGTCGGCCATACTTTTGTAGTATAAGACCTGCAAATATTGAGTTGTTACTTGAATGCCGATATCCTTTCTCGCCTGTTCTAAATCAGCAGTGGCCGCATCCAATAAAAACAGATCGGTCTTTACCTGGTTTTTAATCTTGAATCCATCGAACAATGGCATGGAAAGGGATACATTGGCTGTGGTATATGACAGATCACGATTTTGCTCCGAATAAGACCCATCCATACTTCCGGTTGTCGCATTGTAGTTTCCAAAACTAAACTGTTTGCCGATATTCGCTTCAACAGTTGGCAAACGACTGTTCTTGCTGGATTTTAATTTTATTTCTTGATTCCGGACTTGTATGAGTTGACGCCGTATATCTATATTGTTGCTTACCGCGTATAGGATGCACTCCTCTAGTGTCCAAACACGTTGAGCAAACAGAAAGGATGTATTCGCATTTGCCAAACACACCAAAATAAATGATATGATAAATCTTTTCATCATTTTTCGATTATTTTTTTATACCTCTGATTTTGTCATTTAAGGTAATTCCCGATTTTATCTCCACATAAATACCATCAGAGATACCAAGAACAACCGGAGTAAGTTCCCATCGCTGGTTCTTAACATCCGCCTCATCCGAAATTAATCGATATAACGTAGGCTTACCGTTTTCATATTTCACACAAGCCTCGTCAATAGACATCACATTATTGGCTTCGTCGAGTATGATATGGGCATTAACGCTGTACCCCGAACGAATCTCAATGTTTTCAGGGATATGAGCTGTCGCTTTCAATTCAAACATCTTTGTTCCGTTCAATAACACGCCTTCCGGTGAGATATAATCCAAGACAGCTGGAATCTCTACATTTCGCATGGCCCCGGGAATGATGGTTATCTCCATACCTTTATGAAGTTTTGCGACCTCAGTCTCATCAATATTACCCCTAAAGATAACATCGTTCATGTCGGCAATTGTTGCGATGGTAGTACCTTGCGAGAATAAGGATGAACCGCTCACGGAAACACCCACCTTGACAGGCACAGACAACACCATTCCGCTTAATGAAGAACGAACTTCCGTAGTATTTATAGAACCGACGCGTTTACTGGAACCCTTGGTTATTACTTCAACCATTGACAAGGCTGCGTCAACATTTTCTTTTGCCGCCACCAATCGGGTTTGCTCTTTCTCGTACTCTTCCCTACTGATTACTCCCTTGTCATACAAACGCTCTGAACGAGAAACCTCACGCTCTACCTCCACTAATGAAATACGTGCCGATTCCACCTGGCTCTGTGCTTGCGTCAATTGTCCCATGTCCGGGATTATATTAATGATGGCAATAATGTCGCCTTTCTTGACAAATTCTCCGGCCTGTACATATAATTTAGTGACTATACCGGTAACTTGTGGTTTCACCTCCACTTGTGTGCGGGATTCCAAAGCACCTGTAGCCGTAATTTTCTTTACGATGTTGCGTTGTCGCGGCTGAACAAGCTCATAGGTTTCAGAAGCCGGTTGCGCTTGTTCCCAAAGAAAATAAAATGTATACAAAACAAAAAATCCGCTCAGAACCAATAACGAGATCTTGATTACCTTTTTCATATTCATTATAATTTTATATTATTACTCTTCTCTTAATGCTTCAATTGCCTTAATTCCCATGGCGCGCCTAGCCGGTATGAATCCGGCAAACAAACCACCAGCTATTAATATCACCAAACAAGTAATCGCAGCCCCAAACGGGATATAGGGATTGGTAAAAACTCCCCCATCCAGCCCACTTGTGGCAAAACCGATAAAACGCACCAGCCACAAACCGACAAACAGTCCCATAAACCCCGCTATGGAGGTAAGCACAAGGCTTTCACACATTATCTGCTTGATGATAGTCCATGGTTGCGCCCCTAAAGCACGGCGCACTCCTATTTCTTGAGTGCGTTCCTTGACAGTAACCATCATGATGTTTGATATACCTATCAAACCCGCCAACAAGGTTCCAATACCAACAATCCAAATAAGAATGGAGATACCGATAAAGATTGAATTAATCATACCCAGGTATATTTTCATATTGAAAATATTTATGGCTGATTCGTCTTCCGGATGAATCTGATGCAAAGACTTAATATAGGTTAGGATGTCGATTTGCGCTTTGTCGGCATCCACATTATCATTCAAAATGACGGTCATGAAATCTATATAGTCAGGTTCCCCTATTAATGTTTGCATCACTGTACGAGGCACAAGGATTCCGTTAGGTAAATCAACGCCAAAACTCAACTTGTCATTGGTACATTTACACACGCCAACCACTTTGTATATCTTTTCATTGACCGATATTTCCTGCGCCAATGGATTCTCATCGCCGAATAAAGCCTGTCTCACGTTTTCTCCTAACACACATACATTTCTTCCCTGCTCAATGTCTGTGTCATTAATATATCTTCCAAGTACGACCTTTTGTGGAGCTACCACCAGATAATTCGGATCTACCCCGGCCAACTCGAATAGTCCACTTCCATATTCGCTTAATGCCATATTGTTATTCTGTTGCAAAGAATTGGTTAACGTGGAGAATCCCTTGATATGATCAGGAAACTGATTGGCCAGACTCTGGACATCCTGATTAACAAAATTCCACTTTCTACCGCTTTCAATACCCAAATACGGCATTGTTGTCTCGCTGGCACCTATGTATAGCGCATTGGCTGGCAAATTGGTGTAAGAGGCTATGATGCCGTTATTCAGTCCCATACCTGCGCTTATCAGAATCACCAACATAAACATACCCCAAAAGACTCCAAAAGCAGTCATCAAACTACGCCATTTTTGGTGTGTGATAGTCTCCCAAATTTCACCCCAGAAATCTTCGTCAAACATATCTTATTTTTTTGTAATTAACCATTCAGAGAGTCTACCAACTTTGTACTCACTGCCTTTTTCGCTGGCACATAGCCAGCAAAGAGCCCGGCCAAAACCATTATCACATTGGCTATGACAACAATCTCAAGGCTGACCGTAGTATTATAAAACATACTCGTATCTGTACTCGACAAAGTCCAAGAGGCCAATTGGGTAAGTCCCACACCGGCAAACATGCCCATATAGCCGAAAATCAGAGTGATTATTACCGATTCTAACAAGACCAACCGTATGATGCTGAAAGCGCTGGCTCCCATGGCTCGTCTTACCCCCAATTCACGCGTCCGCTCCTTAATGGTAATCATCATGATATTACTCACTCCGACAACTCCCCCCATCAAGGTTGCGATACCAACAATCCAGATAAATACTTTTACCAAAGAAAGAACTCCCATTAATTGCGAGAATTGCCCGAAAAAGCTGTTGCATTTTATTGCGGAACGGTCAGAGGGGTTAAAATGCAGGCTCTCACCAAGCGTCTGATATATATTTTTAATGTACTCCTCATTTTCAGCCTCCGATACGACATTCTTGGCGACCAAAGTTACTTTAGAAATACTACCGTTAGGGACAAAGATGCTCACCACGGTGCTTTGTGGAGCATAAATCAAGTTTATCTTTTGGGATTCTATCCTTGTCTTGTAAACACCTACAACTTGAAAAACCAGACCACCAATATCAATGTATTCCCCCACGACATGCTGTTTCTTCTTGAATAGCAGATGTTGGGTATTATCTGATATTATACATACTTTTCGCTGCTCATATACATCTTGATACAGAATCCTGCGCCCGTCAATTAGAATATAGTCTTCATGATCCATAAAACCAGGATTGACCCCAATGACAGGCGTTTTCAATTGATTACCATTGTAATTGGCCAAACGCATATCACTGCTTACTTGGGTATGTACTTCGGCCAAACTCTCCTTCATTCTTTCTTGAAGAAACTCAATATCCGTAGGATGGATGTTTATACTGCGTCCTCTACGAAAACCCGCATAATCCATCTGTGTTTTTCCAGGAGTCAATCGGAGAATGTTTTTTGCGTCACTGCCGAAACTCCTCGTGATGCCGTTTACCAGGCCATTGCCCGAACCAAGAATTACAATTAGGATGAAAATACCCCATCCGATCGCAAATCCGGTCAAGGCAATACGCGTCTTGTTATTTTTCATTGAGGCTATGACCTCAGTCATCATATCTCTCATGTCCTATAATACTTGTCTTTGAAAATGATTCCATCTTTAAAGTATATACGACGGTCTGTTTGCTCCGCTATCTCATTTTCATGAGTAACGATAACGACCGTTTGTCCCTGTTCTCGATTGAGAGCTCTGAGCATATCCATCACTTCTTGGGTTGTTTTACTGTCCAAAGCTCCCGTGGGTTCATCGGCGAGGAGTATTTTGGGCCTTGAGATCAGTGCACGTGCGATAGCCACACGTTGACGCTGACCACCCGACAATTGCATGGGCAGATGATGCCAATGCTCTGCCAAACCAACTTTTTCTAAATATATCATAGCCAGCTGATTACGTTCTTTACGGGGCACACCTCTGTAATACAAAGGCAAGGCAACGTTGTCCATCGCATTTTTGAAATTTATCAAGTTAAAAGACTGAAAGATGAATCCGATGAGTTGATTCCTTAAGAGAGCGGCTTCTTTCTCTTTTAAATTCTTTATGTGATGTCCTGCCAGATAATAATCACCCTCATCATAATCATCCAAAATACCGATGATATTCAACATGGTGGACTTTCCGGAACCTGATGGTCCCATGATGCTGACCAGCTCGCCTTCATTAATATGGAGATCCAGTCCCTTCAATACGTGAAGGGACTGAACTCCCGGATATGTTTTGTGTATTCCTCTTAAGTCTATCATAATCAATGGATGTGAAGATTAATCCAATCTACGTATTTTATTACATGTTCCGCTGTCAGCATACTCATATGGTTAGCATCCACATGAATACATTCCAAATTGGGATAAATGCCTCTCCAGAATGCCTCGTTGTCATATTTTCTGTTCTTGGCATGCTGTTTCTCCAGCTTTTCCAACAAATCAGCAGGCAAGCCTTTTAGCTCTTCTGCCATCGGTTCTTTCTGTATGGCTCTGAACAACACAAGTTGTCCAGAATATACTTCAGGAATATCATTCGTGTTAAGCGCATCGTACATCTTCTTCACATTAGAATAGTAATCAATGCTTTCTTTAATACTTTCAATAAACTCTTGAGGTAACAAATCAAGCAATAATGTGCTTTCATCCGTGTTCTCATCCGACTTTCGCCAGAATACATCTAACATCACGATCGCAGGTGAACTTTTTGGATTATTTCTCTTCCATTTGTTTGCTAAGCGATATGACAATTCACCTCCGAAACAGTGTCCGGTAAAGCACTTTATATCCGTCTCTGAACCTACATACAGGTCAATCAGCGTGTAATACATCTCTACGACTTCATTCACGTCGGCATCCACAAAGATATATTTGTAGTGCTCAAGTATGGATTCAATAATGAATACCGAATAGTTTTCTGTCAAAGCTTCAATGTACGAAGCCATGTCCTTATAGGGTGTCTCACCACAGGTCACCACCACTACAGGCTTCCCGGGTTCGGGCGTATTTTTCCAGAATGCCATACTCATATTGTGTTCCAGTATTCCGCGAATTGTTTTCGTTTTCATCAAGTCATCCAACTTGATGTTAATCTTGAGTTGACTTGCCCTCGCCACATATTTGATACCCAATAGAGAAGTCAGCCCTTGCGACATCAGATTGTCGGTCACACCGAAACCTTCATGTTCAAGCAATTCGTACGCAAGCCGGAGCAGAATGGTTTCCTTCTCGTTTTGGGGAGGAATGTTATGAACACTGTCGGAAAGGGCAGGTATCGGCAGTTCCTTTCTGTTTATCTTTCCATTGGGTGTCAAGGGCATAGCTTTCATCTGTACGAAGATGGTCGGGACCATGTATTCCACCAATGTATGTGACAAGAAATTGCTGAGAGCCTCCTTCTCAACAGTTGTTTCAGCGGTATAGTACAGTATTAGGTATTGTAGTGTTCCTATGGTCTTCACTTCTGCCGCCACGTATTGAATGCCTTTATACTGGGACGCACAATTTTCTATCTCACCGAGTTCAATACGGAATCCGCGAAGCTTCACTTGATTGTCTATACGCCCCATAAAGTCGAGCTCGCCTTCTTCATTGTATCTGACAAGGTCGCCTGTACGGTACATCTTGTTTCCGGATATGAATTTGCACTCCACAAATTTCTCTTCTGTTAAGTCGGGACGTTGCCAATAGCCCTCCGCTATTTGTGGCCCTGCGAGGCAAAGTTCTCCAATCGTACCTAGAGGTAATAGATTTCCATATCGGTCACAGACAAACGACCAAGTATTGGGCACGGCGCGACCGATGGGAATATTGATGTCTTTCTCTTGATCAACTACATGGTATGATGAACATACGGTAAATTCAGTCGGTCCGTAACCATTGATTACCTTTATAGGCGTTTTCTCAAAAGGCAAAAGCTTCTCGCCTCCCATCATAATATAGTCTAACGACATGTCACCGTATGCATTCAGCATTGCCATACCCATTTGGGTACTAAGGGTTAAACCTGTAATGCTTTTCTCCTTTATGTAGTTATACATTCCATCCATATCTTTACGCAATGTTTCACTCAAGATGTATACGGAGCCTCCCGCTGCTAACGGACAGACAAGGTCATCCAGTGAAGCGTCGAAAGAAAAACTAGGATGCTGTAGATTCCGGCTCTCGGCGTTTATCCCTATATCGTGCATACGCCACGCCACAAACGCATTTAGTGAACGATGGCTTTGCATTACACCTTTCGGTTTTCCTGTTGATCCTGACGTGTAAATCATATAGGCAAGTCCTGACGGTTTAGCTTTGTTGATTGGTGCCGCATGCAGTTTTTCGTCTGTGAATTGAAGCAGGAGCGATTCATCAATAACCATTTTCGCACCTGAGTTCTCGATCATGTATTGGATTCTGTCTTCTGGATAAGATTTATCTATCGGTATATATGCCGCACCGGCTTTCATTATACCTATCACCGCCACCATAAACTCTTTACATCTCTCCGTCATAATCCCTACAAAATCATCACATTCTACTCCGCACTCTATCAAGCAGGCAGCCAAACGGCTGGAGAGGGTATCCAGTTCCTGGTAAGTCAGCTCACCCTTCTCGTCGACCAAAGCTATAGCTTGGGGATGCTCTGATGCTTGCTGTAAAAAACGGGAAATGAAAGTTGCTTGATGGTCATATTCCAATTCACCTCCAAAAGAAGCCTCCACTATCTTTCCGCTGTCTGACGCATTCAATAAAGGAATGGCATTGGCTGGTATCAACTCTTCTGCCAGTACTCCATCAATATATGTTTCGATACAATTCGCAAGACTTTCAATCTCCCGCTGATTATATAAGGATGTGTCATATTCAAAGTTCAGATGGAACATCCCTTTATTGAAGTCATGTGCCATAATAGCCAAAGGAACCTTAACGGTATCCAGATCAACATTTAAGTCAATGGTGTTTTCCAATGTTGTCAAGGTGTTTTCACTCAAATCTATGCCACCCTGGTAAATAAACATGATATGAGGAATGATACCATGACGGGAGGAGACATCTGTGAACGGATAGAAATCCCTAAGTTGCGATTCCATTGACTGTTGTTGCATACGCTGGGCTATAACGAAAAAGCTGTCCTTTGAGGAAATCGGTTCTTTTTCTGAAACGACAGGCAGTGTTTGGACAAACATACCTATTGATTTCATCAAATCCGAATTGTTCCGACCGTTGGAAACAGTATTTATCGTTAGTTTCTGCTCATTAAGCATACGATGAAGCACCTGCATCACAGCCGTCAGAAGGAAGTTGTTTGCCGTGAGCTCATGACGCTTGCAGTATGTGACAATATTATCGCTTGCTATGTCTATGTCAACGTAAGCGTTGGCTCGTGCAACATGGTCTTTGTTTAAATCTCCATTATGAGGCAAAATAGCGGTTTCGGCTCCCCTAAGAAGTTCATCATAATGCCTTTCCGCTTCAGCATACGCCTCGGAATCACGAAGTTCTTTTTCATTCAAAACTTGATCATAGGCCGAATATAGTTCAGCCTCAAGCGTCTCACCATTGTATGCTTTCAACAGTTCATCCATGAATATCAGGTTTGATCCTCCATCAAAGACGATGTGATGAATATCCATAAACAGATAAATCGTTGTAGGAGTCTGATAAATTTCAAGACGGTACAATCTGTCTTTCAACAAATCGAATGGGCGTACCCGACTCTGGAAAAATCCCGTTTCCGGTTCGTGATCCAATATAATTAAATCCACTTGTTCTGGAAGTTCATCTTGGCGATGTTGCACGATGTCTCCGTCAAGGATCTCGAAGCGTGTTTTAAGGTAAGAATGAACATTTACCACCTGCTTCAATGCCTCACACAATTTTTGCGCATCCTTACCTTCCATCTTCTTGACGGACGGCATATTATATTGTGTAGTCTTGCGGTTTAATTCCCAATCCACGTATATACCTCGTTGGTTCTCGGTAATTGGGTAATACTCATGCTTTTCATAAGTGGTTATTTGTCGTGTATCCGCTTTCCCCTCGTTTATATACGCCATGATATCGCAAATCCTGCGCCGTTTCATAATTTCGGCGGTTGGCACCGTCCAATCAAGTCTCTGACGAATAATAGCACTCATTTTCATTGCCGAAAGAGATGTCAACCCCATGGAAATCAAGTTGGAAGTGACACCAAACTGATTATGCCCCAGAATCTCTATCGCTATATCATATAACTTTTGTTCACTTTCTGTTTTAGGCAATACAATATCATCAAGTTTTATTTCCGGTTCAGGCAAAGCACAATGGTTAATCTTGCCATTTGGAAGTGTAGGCATGGATTCAAGCTGAATGTACATTTCAGGATGCATATACACCGCCAACGATGTTGATTCGATATGTTCCGTTATCAGTGTTTGGGAAATCTCAATTCCATCCTCTAATGTATAATACAGCACTAAATGTGGACTGTCCTGTACTTCACGTACTGATGCTACTACTTGTCTCAATCCCTTTAAGGCAAGAGCTTGTTTCTCTATTTCTCCCAATTCGATGCGGTAACCGCATAGTTTTACTTGATTGTCTATACGTCCCAGATACTCAATCTGTCCCTCTGCGTTATACCGGCAAAGGTCTCCTGTATGATACATTCTTGTGCCATTCACATACGGGCAATCCATGAATACGTCTGCCGTCCTTTCCGGCAATTTCCAATAACCATAACCTACTTGAGGACCGGCTATACAAAGTTCACCTGCCATACCCTGCGGCAGCAGATTTCCTTCTTTCGACACGATAAATCCATAAGTGTTCGGTACGGGTCTGCCAATAGGAATGTTTTCCACAATATTACCCGGCTCAATGGTGTAGGTCATACTATCATTGGTGCATTCCGTCGGGCCATAAAGGTTAATGATTGTAATCTTATCACTTTGCACATTGGATAATTTCTCACCTCCGGCAGTAATGAATCTCAATGGCATGTCAGGATTGGTTTTCAGCAGCAATACCATCAGCGAGGTTGTGAACCCCGTACCTGTTACATCCCTGCTCACAATAAAGTCTTTCATCGCCATGACATCTTTTCTTATTTCGCTTGGCATGATATGCATTTGCCCTCCGACAGCAAGAATAGGGAACAGGTCGCCAATATGTGCATCAAAAGAGAACGAACGATGCGCAGCGGTGATATCCTCGGATGTCAACTTCTCTATTTCTATCATCGCATGAGTGAAATTCGTCAATCCACGCTGATGAAGCATTGTTCCTTTAGGCACACCCGTAGATCCGGATGTGTAAATCATATATGCTAGATTGTCTGGAGTAGTCAGATTTATTGGAGTAGTGTTGGTGTGTAAATCCAAATCCTCTAAGAACAACACCATTACATTATCAACAGACAAATCTCCTTCCGCCCACTTGGATTCCAAAACGGGGTGTGTGGTCAACATCACTTTCATTTCAGAATTTTCTATCATATAACTCAAACGATCGTTTGGATATTCCCGGTCAAGCGGCGCGTATGCGGCACCCGCTTTATGTATCGCAAGTACACTCAACGGGAAATCTATGGTGCGATCTAATAGCACACCTACAAAATCGTTCGGTTTGATAGTCATCCCTACAAGTTGATGCGCTAAGGCATTTGAGGCCAAATCAAGTGCACTATACGTCAATGACTTCTCAACATCGGCAATAGCAAGCGCATCAGGAGTTTTTGTGGCTTGTTCGCAAAACAGACCGACGAAGGTCTCAGTAGGATCAAAGATCAACTCTTCCCCTTTACCCATTGCGATCATCTGTTCAACCTGAGCTTCATCCATCGTTGGAATTTTTGCGAAAGGCAGATTTGGAGATATGGCCGCTTTTACCGCCATCACTTTAAGCGCTTCAGCTAATTGTTCCATGTCATCCTGGCTATAGCATGAAGAGTCGTATTTCAATAAAATTGAATATTCATTAGGATGAGGGGTAAAGACCATTAATGTTAAAGGCAGTTTTGTCTTATTCAAATCTAAATTTATCCGCTCCTCCTCATTTTGCTTTTCCGTAGGGTCTGCAAGCGTAATGCCTCCTTGAAAAACATACATTATTTCAGCACCCAATCCATATCGCTCCACAATTTTTGTAAATGAATAGATATCATACGATTGTGTTTTCAATACTTGTTGTTGGATATTCCTCACGAGATCACTCACTTTAGTGGTATACTCAAGGGCAGTGAATGAACTTGCCACAGGTTGTGTTTTTACAAACATTCCCATAGTATCCATCATACGCAAGTCTGTACGTCCGTGATGGATGGTGGTGATAGTCACATTCTCCTCCCTTGTGACACGGTGCAATATTTGGAGGAATATAGTCAAGAAATAGTTGCTTGCGGTTACATTATTGTCTCTACAAAAAGTATTGATATCAACACCGGAAATATTGGCAGACACACTTTTTAGCGTATATTCCGTACTCTTCGACAGACTATTTGGATATTTAGTGGTCTCTTTTCCCTGCAGCAAGCCATCGAAATACGATTCCGCTTCCTTGCAAGAATCCGTATTCCAAAATTTTTCTTCATCTATCGCACGGTCAAAAGCGGAATATGTTTCATGTTGTAATGTCTCTCCTTTCAATATCAATTCCAAATTACGGACAAACACAAAACTTGATGCGCCATCAAAAATAACATGATGAAAGTCAGTAAAGAGATATACACCTACCGGGGTGTCATATATTTCCAAACGATACAAAGGTCCCTTTAATAAGTTGAAAGGTTTGATACGGCTCTGGAAAAACTCCTCTGTCGGTTTCTCAGCTAGTTGTGTAATATTTACATTGACAGTTTCATCGTCCATACGTAACTGTACCACATCACCATCTCGTTGTTCAAAGTGAGTTTTCAAATAGGGGTGAGCCTCTACTACCGCAACCAAAGCATCTCTAAGATGTTCCGGGACGATGTCCTTCACATATCTTGCTTCAGGAATGTTATATTGAGTCGTATCACGATTCATCTCCCAATCAATGTACACACCGCGTTGATTTTCAGTAATCGGATAATAGTCTCGTTTGGTTTGTTCAAGTAACATACCCACGAAATCATCTTCTGAGAAGTTCACATTTCCTTTTTCATCACGGAAATAACCGTCATCCAACAAATTTGCATAGAATACCTTTACGGTTTCCTCGTCATTCAAACTGTCGCAGAAATCTCCAAATGTATAATTGATTTCTCCGTCATCTCCTCGGAAATATCCGTCGTTTATAAGGTTTTCATATAAAACATTTCTATTCTTATCTATTTCACTCATCGTAGCTAATATTTATTTTTTCTCGAATGGATTATTTCTTTTTGCAGCCAAAGGATTGCCTTTCTTTGATGCCAACGGATTAGCTTTAGGCTGAGCGGTTTTATGACTTTCTGTTTCGGACACCGTAGAGCGCCTGGTGAAAATCTCCGCTTTCTTGGTCGATTTCGCTTTGCCACTGTTTATATATTCCGCTATAAGGCGGATACTCGGATTTGACAGAAGATCTGCCACAGGGACAGTCACTTCCATTTTCTCTTGAATGATTACGACTAGTCTGATGGCGGAGAGCGAAGTCAATCCCATGGAAATTAGGTTTGTTGTCACTCCAAACTGGTTGTGTTTCAACAATTCGACGGCAATATCATACAATCTCTGCTCCGTTTCCGTATCGGGAAGCACGATCTCCTCCGCTTTAATCTCCGGTATAGGCAGTGCCTTTGTGTTCACTTTGCCATTGGGAGTCAAAGGGATCTCGTCCAACTGCATATAGGCCGTCGGGACCATGTAGTCGGCAAGATGCCCGGACAGGTAGGATCGTACCGACTCCGGGTCGATGTCACTGTCCGCGGAGTAGTATGCGCACAGATGCTGAACACCCCCAACCTCTTTAACCTGTACGCTTTCCATGAGTATACCGTGATAGCCCGCGAGCAGTGCCTCGATCTCACCCAGCTCTATCCGGAAGCCACGCAGCTTCACCTGGCTGTCTATACGCCCCAGGTACTCTAGTAGCCCCTCCTCGTTGTAGCGGACCAGGTCGCCCGTATGGTACATCTTTCCTTCCGCGAACGGGCAGTCTACAAATTTCTCTGCGGTTAGATCCTCACGTTTCCAATAGCCGGAAGCCATCTGCGCACCGGCCATGCACAGTTCTCCCGCCATCCCCTGGGGAACGAGCTGCCCTTGTGGGTCTACCACGTATGCGGAAAGGTTATGCACCGGTCTGCCTATAGGAATGTTCTTATACTGTTTTCCCGGTTCGCACTCGAAATATGTGGCATCTACGGTGAACTCAGTCGGTCCGTACGTGTTTATCAGTCGGGTTCGGCATGTCGGGTTGGCGGTCATCTTCTCGCCTCCGACCACCAGGTAGTGAACCGGAAGGTCAGGGTACCGCTGCAACAGCATCAGCCCCAACTGGGTGGTGTAGCAACCTCCCGTAATAGCGTTGTCGACTATGAATTTGTGCAACAACTCCATATCCTTGCGTGCCTCCTTGGGGACGGTATATAGTGTTCCTCCGACGGTAAGCACCGGATAGAGATCCTCTATGGACGCGTCAAAAGAGAAAGATGAGTGGCAACATATGCGGCTCTCGGGCGTATGCCGCCATTCCTTGGCGATGAACTGAACGAGGTTTGTCTTCGCCGCATGTGAGATCATGACCCCTTTCGGCTTGCCCGTTGAACCGGAGGTATAAATCATGTATGCCGTGCCCTCTGGGGTCGCATAGCAAATGGAGTCAGCCTCTTCCGCGTGCGAGGACTTGTCATTTATGAAATCCTCGATGAACAGGATGTTCTTGGCTGTAAAGCTTTCGCCCTCAGCTATCTTCTCTTCCAGCATCTCGTGGGAGGTTATCAACACAGCGCTCTCGCTGTCCTCAAGCATATACAGGATCCGGTCGTTCGGATAGTCGTAGTCCAGCGGCACGTACGCTCCTCCAGCCTTTTCCACGCCGATTGCCGCTACGAGAAATTCCTTCTGGTACCCAAGCATGATGCTCACAAAGGGCGATTTCGCATTCTTGTCACCCACTCCCAAGCCACGCAGATAGCCGGCCAAAGCGCCTGTCAGACGGTTCAGCTCGCCGTATGTGTAGCTACCCTGTTCGTCCACCACGGCTACTGACGCGGGATGTCCTTTTGCCTGCCGCATGAATATGTCCACGAACGTCTCGCTACGGTCGTAGCATAGCGGCTCTCCCTTGGAGAGATTGAGAATCAATCTTTGCTCCTCTCCATTAGCCACCAGTTTGATGTCACCAATGTTTTCCGCATGCAATGGCGCAGATTCTGCGAATACCTTGTAGCATTCCAGCAAGGTCTGCATATCCTTTTTGTTGTAGAGACTCGTGTCGTACTCCACTGCTATGATATACTCATTGTTGTCATTCGGGAACACGTCGATGGAAATAGGCATTTTTACGGTATCCAACTCAAGACGAATATTTTCTTGTGAGTTTTCAGAGGCAAGAATATCAAAACCACCTTGATAGGCAAACATTATCTCCGGATGCTTCTGCAAGTAGCTCACCACTTTTGAATATGGATACAGCTCGTTCTCTATACTTTCCATGAAGGAAGACTGCATTTTGGAGACGGCATCGACAAAAGAGCTTTTTTTTTCGTCGGCGATTGTCGATACTATAGGCAGTGTCTTTACAAACATACCCGTAATCTTATGCATGGCCGTAGAACTTCTACCGCTGTCGATAGATGTAAATAGCAGCGATTCTTCTCTTGTTATTCGGTGCAGGACCTGTGCTAAAGCAGTCATGAAATAACTGTTCTGTGTAAATCCATATGTACGACAGAATGAGTCAATCTCTTCACCTTTAACAATAATCCGGACAGATGTTAAGCCCGTAGTTTCAGAATCAGGTACAGAAGAAAGAGGATACGAAGCCACCTCTGCGTCACCCACAAGGTCATGGAAGAACTCTTCTGCTTTTTTGTATTCTTCTGACTGCATCCATTCCTGCTCGAAGAGGGTATGGTCGAAGGCGGTATACTCCTCCTTTGTCGGCTCCTCACCTCTCAAGACTGCGTCAAGCGAACGGTTGAATAGCATACTCGAACCGCCGTCAAAAATAATGTGGTGAATGTCACTGAATAGATAAACACCTTCCGAAGTCTCATAAACTTCAAAACGATACAGAGGATCTTCAAATAGGTTAAATGGAATAACACGGCTCTGGAAAAACTCATGACTAGGCTTCTCTGAAAGAGTGGCAACACTTACATTGACGGGCATATCGTCCTGTCGGAGCTGTACCACATCACCATCTTTCAGCGCAAAATAGCTCTTCATATTCGGATGGGCATTCACAAGTTTGATGACGGCTTCACACAACTGCTCTGATCTTATATTATAGAAGAATCTTACATTCGGGATGTTGTATTGGGTCGTGTCCCTATGCATTTCCCAGTCCACATACAGACCTTTCTGATTCTCAGAAAGAGGGTAGTATTCCTGTTTCTCGTAAACTTTTTCTGTCATAGATAAAGTTTCGGGTGCCTTTAAATATTCCGCCCAACTGCGGACGTTAGGAAGCTTCAGTATAATCTTAGTAGGAACATCGACCTCCATACGCTGATGTATCATAGCCGAGATTCTCATCGCCACCAAAGAATTCATGCCTACTGAGATGAGATTAGAAGTTACACCAAACTGGTCATGTTGCAATAGCTCCACTGCGAGGTCGTACAATTTCCGCTCCGTTTCCGTCTCGGGAAGTACGATCTCCTCCTTCTCAAACTTAGGTTCGGGCAATGCTCTGCGATTCACCTTTCCATTCGGTGTCATTGGCATTTCATCAAGTTGTATGTAGCGATCGGGAATCATATAATCGGCCAGCATCACAGACAAGTGTGCCCTCAATGCTTCTACGTCTATCTCTCGCCGGGCAGTATAATACAGGCATAATTGCTGGTTATTTCCTTTAGTCTTCACCTCTGCGGCTATCGCCAGCATACCATCAAACAAGCTTGCTTGATTCTCAATCTCGCCAAGTTCGATGCGGAAACCGCGCAGTTTTACTTGATTGTCGATACGCCCTAAGAACTCAAGTTCACCATCTGGATTGTAAACGGCAAGGTCGCCTGTGCGATACATCTTGTAGCCTGGCATAAATGTACAGTCAACAAACTTTTCAGCTGTCAGTTTGGGACGTTTCCAGTAACCTTCCGCCATTTGAGTACCCATCAGACACAATTCGCCGGGGATACCCTGTGGAAGCAGATTGCCTGTAGTGTCGCAAATGAATGACCAACTGTTCGGCACTGAACGACCTATAGGAATGTTGATGTCCTTGTCTTGGTCTATCAGATGGAAAGATGAGCATACGGTGAATTCCGTAGGTCCGTATCCATTGTATAGACATGCCGATGTCCTCTTGACTGGCATGAATTTCTCACCGCCCAACATAATGTATTCTATTGGCAAATCAAAAGCGTTGAGAAGTGCCATACCTAATGCCGTGCTCATCGTCATACCTGTAATTTTATTCTCCTTTATATATTGAGCCATGGCATCCATGTCCTTGCGTAAGGTCTCGCTCAGTACATGCACCGTCGCTCCGGCTGCCAAGGGGTAGAAGAGGTCGAAAGTAGATGCGTCGAAAGAGAAGCTTGGATGGTGTAAATTATTCTTACCTGGTGCAAGTTTGAAGGTCAGTATATTCCAAGCGGCACAAGCACGGATAGCGGCATGACTTACGGGTACGCCTTTTGGTTTTCCTGTTGAACCAGAGGTGTAAATCATATAAGCGATACCCTCGGGGCGTGCCAGATTCACGGGAGTTGTGTCCTTTTCTTCCGTAATCTCTTTTATCAAATCAGAATCAATGACAATTTTCGCTAACGAATCCTCTATCATATACATCCGGCGTTCTTCTGCATAATCCATATCTACAGGAACGTATGCGGCTCCTACCTGCTGAATACCTAACACCGAAATGAAGAACTCGTTGGCACGAGGCAGCATGATTGCTACTATATCGCCATAACCAATACCTTTTTTCTGTAGATAATGGGCTGTCCGGCAGGCTTCTCGGTGCAATTCGGAATATGTGAGCATGCCTTTGTAATCCACAAGTGCCGGTTGGTCTGGTTGTGCAGACACATGATTCAGGAACAAATCCAAATAGGTTTCTTTCGTATTGTAAGTCAATTCCTCTCCTTTCGAGAGTTGCAATAGTACCTGTTCTTCTATAGGACTTACTAACTTTATGTCACTGATACGTAATGGATAGTGCGGCGCGGATTCAGCAAACGATTTGTAAGCGTCAACCAAAGTCTGCATATCCTTACTGCTGTACAAAGAGGTATTATACTCAATACCGACCATATACGTGTCATCCATGGGATAAACTACCATGGAAATAGGCATCTTGACAGTGTCCGACTCCAACAGAATGTCTTCTTTCGGCAATGAATCCAACTTTCCTTGATATACAAAAATGATTTCGGGATGGGTTTGGATATGTTCCACCACCTTCGAATAAGGGTAAAGGTCTCTGGAAATGGTTTCTATAAATTGCTGTTGCATATCTGTAACAGCTTGAATAAATGAACCTTGTTTTCTGAGTGCGGCGGAGATAACCGGAAGAGTTTTTACAAACATACCGGTTATCTCTTGTGTAGCTACAGAATCTCTACCATTATTAATGGAGGTAAACAGGATGGTGTCTTCCCTAAGCACCCTGTGAAGTACTTGAGCCAACACGGTCATGAAGAAGCTATTTGGAGTAAAACCGTGTTTATGGCAGAACGAATCTATTTCACGAGCGCTGACTGTTGTCTTAATATAGGCCGAACCGAATTTTCCCGAGTCTGGAACAGAAGAATATGGATAGGAAACAACTTCTGCGTCGGCGGTGAGCTTACGGAAGTATGAATCGGCTTCAGTGAAGTCTTCGCCCTGCATCCACTCCTGCTCATAAATGGCACGATCATATGATGTGTACTCTTCGCTTCGGAGTTCGTCTCCCTTTAGAACAAACTCAATACTCTTGTCGAAGATAACACTTGAAACACCATCAAAAATCGTATGGTGTATATCGGTAAAAAGATAAGTACCATCGGGCGTTCCAAATATCTCAAAACGGTACAATGGGCCTTCTAGCAGATTGAAAGGACTTACACGGCTTTGAAGAAGTTCCTTGGTGGGCTTTTCGGAAAGCGAAGTTATGCTTACAACGACCGCATCATCGTCACGACGCAACTGCACAAGGTCACCTTGCGAGATGTCAAAGTGAGTCTTTAAGTGAGGATGTGCGTTTACTGCCTTTATTATGGCATCACGCAATTGCTCGGGAGTTATGTTGCCATAGTAGTGAACATTAGGCATATTGTATTGTGTCGTATCCCTGTTCATTTCCCAGTCGATATACAATCCGCGTTGATTCTCTGTAACAGGATAGTATTCACGTCTTTCGTAAACTCTATCTGCGGTTACCGCAGTCTCTTGAACAGTGAGATATTCACTCCAAGAACGTATATTAGGTGTTTTAAGAATGATTTTTGTCGGTATCAATTTACCAAATTCCTCACCGATAGCAAAGGATATCTTCATGGCGGAGAGCGAAGTCAATCCCATGGAAATTAGGTTTGTTGTCACTCCAAACTGGTTGTGTTTCAACAATTCGACGGCAATATCATACAATCTCTGCTCCGTTTCCGTATCGGGAAGCACGATCTCCTCCGCTTTAATCTCCGGTATAGGCAGTGCCTTTGTGTTCACTTTGCCATTGGGAGTCAAAGGGATCTCGTCCAACTGCATATAGGCCGTCGGGACCATGTAGTCGGCAAGATGCCCGGACAGGTAGGATCGTACCGACTCCGGGTCGATGTCACTGTCCGCGGAGTAGTATGCGCACAGATGCTGAACACCCCCAACCTCTTTAACCTGTACGCTTTCCATGAGTATACCGTGATAGCCCGCGAGCAGTGCCTCGATCTCACCCAGCTCTATCCGGAAGCCACGCAGCTTCACCTGGCTGTCTATACGCCCCAGGTACTCTAGTAGCCCCTCCTCGTTGTAGCGGACCAGGTCGCCCGTATGGTACATCTTTCCTTCCGCGAACGGGCAGTCTACAAATTTCTCTGCGGTTAGATCCTCACGTTTCCAATAGCCGGAAGCCATCTGCGCACCGGCCATGCACAGTTCTCCCGCCATCCCCTGGGGAACGAGCTGCCCTTGTGGGTCTACCACGTATGCGGAAAGGTTATGCACCGGTCTGCCTATAGGAATGTTCTTATACTGTTTTCCCGGTTCGCACTCGAAATATGTGGCATCTACGGTGAACTCAGTCGGTCCGTACGTGTTTATCAGTCGGGTTCGGCATGTCGGGTTGGCGGTCATCTTCTCGCCTCCGACCACCAGGTAGTGAACCGGAAGGTCAGGGTACCGCTGCAACAGCATCAGCCCCAACTGGGTGGTGTAGCAACCTCCCGTAATAGCGTTGTCGACTATGAATTTGTGCAACAACTCCATATCCTTGCGTGCCTCCTTGGGGACGGTATATAGTGTTCCTCCGACGGTAAGCACCGGATAGAGATCCTCTATGGACGCGTCAAAAGAGAAAGATGAGTGGCAACATATGCGGCTCTCGGGCGTATGCCGCCATTCCTTGGCGATGAACTGAACGAGGTTTGTCTTCGCCGCATGTGAGATCATGACCCCTTTCGGCTTGCCCGTTGAACCGGAGGTATAAATCATGTATGCCGTGCCCTCTGGGGTCGCATAGCAAATGGAGTCAGCCTCTTCCGCGTGCGAGGACTTGTCATTTATGAAATCCTCGATGAACAGGATGTTCTTGGCTGTAAAGCTTTCGCCCTCAGCTATCTTCTCTTCCAGCATCTCGTGGGAGGTTATCAACACAGCGCTCTCGCTGTCCTCAAGCATATACAGGATCCGGTCGTTCGGATAGTCGTAGTCCAGCGGCACGTACGCTCCTCCAGCCTTTTCCACGCCGATTGCCGCTACGAGAAATTCCTTCTGGTACCCAAGCATGATGCTCACAAAGGGCGATTTCGCATTCTTGTCACCCACTCCCAAGCCACGCAGATAGCCGGCCAAAGCGCCTGTCAGACGGTTCAGCTCGCCGTATGTGTAGCTACCCTGTTCGTCCACCACGGCTACTGACGCGGGATGTCCTTTTGCCTGCCGCATGAATATGTCCACGAACGTCTCGCTACGGTCGTAGCATAGCGGCTCTCCCTTGGAGAGATTGAGAATCAATCTTTGCTCCTCTTTATTGAGAAGAGCAATTGACTGTATTTGTGCATTCGAAGACTTAGATATTTCCACGAGAATGTTTTTCATCGCCGCCATTACTCGTTCAATTTCTATCCGGCGGTATTTCTTGTGGTTAAAAGTCAAGCATATATATAAGTCTGCTCCGTTACCGCCCATGGCTGCCAAAGAAATCTCATTGTATGATTCTTCTTTGGTATGTGTTACTTTGAATCCTAATGTTTCCAAAGCCTTGCCTGCCTCTTTGTCTTCATTGGTAGCATAATTCTCAAAGGCCATAATGGATTGAAACAGTTCCATGCCGAGTTCGCTCTGTTGTTGTATGCTGGCGAGAGGGCAGAAATCAAATGCGTTACTTTCCGCAGCCTGTCCTTGTAGTTCCATCAGCGCTTCTCTTACGGTCATATCCCCGCGGGTTTTTACTCTGATAGGTACGGAGTTGATGAAAAGGCCTACTAATTGCTCTATATCAACGGAACTGTTGTTTCTTCCTGAAACAACTTTCACAAAAACAGCATCATCAGTACGGTTATACTTCTGGAGCAGCAATCCCCATGCCAATTCAATAGCTGTGTTGATTGTCACCTGCGATTCCGAACATACGGACTCTAGTGCTTTAAGTTCTTTGCCCGATAAGCTGAACGACACTTCGTCATCTACGGCCTGTTCCTCTTCGGGAATTTCTCCATAGGATGGAATGACTGCCTTTGTTGCGTATCCTTTGAGCAGTTTGCGCCAATATTCAAGACCGGCATCCATGTCTTTTGTATCAAGATCGCGTATATAACTTTCATATACTCCCTCTTGACTCTGATCTAAAGGTGATTCTTCCCCTTTTATTATCTCATTGAGATAACGCAACAGGTCGCCCATAAACAACTGTGTACTCCATCCGTCCACAATACTATGATGTATGCAAGTCATGAGTTCACAACTATGTTCCCCCGTCTTGATGCACACAATACGGAAAAGCGGCTCTTCCTGCAAGTCAAAACCACGCTCCTGCTCACGGTGGTGCATCTGCTCTATCGCAGCCATTGGATCCTGTTCCGTGCTCACATCCCGCATCTCCAGTCCGAGGGGACGGTCTATAATGGCTTGACGGTATTTGCTTACACCTTTGTGTATGACGCTAGTGCGAAGCACTTCATGCTTGGCTGCGATATGATCGATGGCATAACGTAGTTGTTTCTCTGTCGGCAGTATCTCTAAAGAGAATCTTGTGACCAAGCGATAGGCTAGAGAGTCAGGTTCCATCTGATACTTCAACAGCATGCCCTCCTGCATAGGAGTAAGAGGATATATTCTTCTTATAGGTGTACCCTTCTCCATGAAGTGGCTATAGACGCTATTGAATTCCTCGCTTGTCCATTCATATTCTCCAAGATCGGTAGCAGTCACTTTCGGCTGTTGTATCTCATTCAAATGATCGGTGATAACAGTGATCTGCTCAATAATTCCTTTTAGGAAATCCTCCGCCTGATTTTCAGTAAAGACTCCTATATCATAGGCAAGGCGCATCTGTAGGTTGCCACCTGTTACAATACAGTCCAACGACAAGGATGGCCCACACTTGTTCTCCGCGGCGAAGTCAGTTCCTTGAGAAATGTCATCAGCCTGAGTGAAAAAGCCGTGATTTGAATTTTTGCTTTCGGCATCCATTTCACCCAAGTAGTTGAAGCCAATCATCGCTATCTTGTCGTTACCTTGTCCGACCTTTCCATTAATGAATTTCAGCACATTGTACCCGACTCCCTTGTCTGGAACACGGTGCAAAGTTTCCTTCACCTGAATGATATCCTCATCCAGGTTGTTACCCAAATTTTCAAGTACAACAGGGAACATAGACGTAAACCAACCTATGGTGCGATCAAGATACAATCCTTGACCTATATCCTCACGTCCATGACCTTCCATCTGAATGCTTACATAGGTATTACCAGTCACATGATGGTAGCTTCTTCCGACAGCGGTCAATAACAGGTCGTTGATGTCGATGTTGTATATCTCGTTCTTAGCGGTCAGCAAGGCTTTTGTATCATTGGCATCCATGAATGCTTTGGCCTCTGCAAATGTCCTGCTGTAGTCTTTGCCCTCAGAGCCAGGCAGTGCCGCCAACTTGTCTTGGACGGCATTCCAATAACTCGTCTCTGCCTTTAGCTGCCAACTGTCGTGATATTTCTTCAATGCCTCGCAGTAATCCCTATAGCTGTGTGTCTTGGCTGGAAGTTGTAACGTCTTGCTCACGGAGGCTTGTAATAAAAGGTTATTAAGATCGTTCAATAAGATGCGCCAAGATACTCCGTCTATAATCAAATGGTGAGCTACGATGAACAGGAAATCATCATCTGGTGCATGGAACAGAAGAACCTTGAATAGTGTACCTCCTTCCAGATCGAAACTTTGCTGCAACGATGCGGCGGTTTCTTCCAATTCCTTCATTTGTGCCATGTCACCGGTTAATTCCTCTAAATAACATTCACAGTCTTTTTCAGGAATGAACAGACCACCGTCCTTAACAACAGCTCGCAACATATCGTGATGACCTACAAGATAGTTAAGAGCCAACTGTAGCAATTTTCTATCAAGCTTTTGGGTACATCGGAACATTGCGGACTGGTTGTAATGATGGGCTTTCGGCATGTCAAGGTCAAAGAACCAACGGCTGATAGCCGATTCTCCCACTTCGCCTACAACGGGCTCTTGACTAATAGTGGTAATTCCGCTGTTACTTTTGCAAACCTTGGCTATCTTACGCACTGTCTTGGCTTTCATAATTTGCGGCACGGTCACCTCAACACCTTGTTGTCGTAAAAGGCTCACGAGCCGTATGCTCTTGATTGAGTCACCTCCTAAAGAGAAGAAGCTGTCAATGGCTCCGATAGGAAGCTGTAGTCCGAGAACTTCAGCAAATGCTTTTGCGATAAGTTCTTCGATGTGACCTTCCGGTTCTATGTATTCACAAGCATCAAAAACAGGTTCCGGAAGAGCTTTGCGGTCTACCTTACCGTTAGGTGTCATCGGCATCTCATCCAATTGCATATAACTTGAAGGAACCATATATTCGGCGAGGCTACAGCCAAGGTAGTCCCTTAGCGCATCCTTGTCGATTTCAGTATCCGCAGTATAATATAGACACAGATGCTGTATGCCTGTAGCTGAGGTTTTGATCTGAGCCACAACTGATTTTATGCCTTCAAACTTAGCGGATTGATTCTCGATCTCACCTAATTCTATACGGAAACCACGCAGTTTCACTTGATGGTCAATGCGCCCTAAGAACTCAAGATCTCCATCTTCGTTGTAGTGGCATAGGTCACCCGTGTGGTACATCCGCTGTCCCTCCACGAACGGACAGTCAACAAACACTTCCTGTGTCTTTTCCGGCAAACGCCAATAGCCACGACCTACTTGAGGACCCACTATACACAACTCGCCGGCCATACCTTGTGGTAACAAATGACCATATGTGTCCAATATGACACTGTAACAGTTGTCTACGCTCTTACCGATAGGAATATTTTCTATCCTTACTCCTGCGGGGATGCGGTAAATGGAGGTGTCATCGGTACATTCAGTAGGACCATATACATTGAATATATCAATGTGATCACTATATACATTCTCCATCTTTTCGCCACCACCAGTGATAAACCTTACGGGAAGGTCATCGAACTCCTGCAGCAACAGACAAGCCATAGCTGTGGCATAACCTCCACCTGTAATGTCATGCTCGAAAAGAAATGAGCGGATAGAATTAAGATCTTTTCTGATTGAAGACGGCATGATATGAAAAGAACCTCCCAATGTTAAGATTGGGTAAAAGTCTTCAATATGCGCATCAAAAGAGAATGAGCGGTGACCACTGATACGATCATCAGGAGTCAAGGCAAAGGTTTTGCAAACTGTCGCAATGAAGTTTCGCAGACCTTTATGGTGCAACATGGCACCTTTTGGTTTTCCCGTAGAGCCGGAAGTATATATCATGTACGCTAAATTCTCCGGCTTGGAGAGATTTATAGATGTTGCTTCTTGTGTGTAGTCCATATCATCAAGGAATAGGATAGTCTCACACTCAAAGGCGGTCTCTTTACACTTGCTCTCGTAGACATCGTGTGTAGTCAGCAGCACCCGTGCGCATGAATCCTCCAGCATATATGCGATTCTCTCAATGGGGTAATCTACATCCAATGGAGTGTATGCCGCCGCGACCTTTTGTACACCCAATACGGCGATAGGAAAGTCTATTGTTCTTTCAAGCAACAGGCATACGAATGAATCGGGTTCTACTCCCGCGGCAAGCAGTTTTTCTGCTAATAGGTTTGAGCGATGGTTCAGTTCTCCATAGGTGAGACTCCATGAGGCATCAGCTACAGCCAATGCCTCGGGGCACATTTTTACTTGACGCAAAAACAGATCCACAAAGGTTTCTCTACGGTCATATTCAAGTGTCTCACCCTTGGAGATCTGGATAAGCCTCAGCTCTTCCTCTTCACTCAACACTTTCAGATGCTTCAGTTCCACTTCGGGATTCTCCATTATATGTTCTACGCAAATCTTGATAGCATCTGCCACTTGGCGAAGTTTTTTTACACTATTCAAGGCATCGCTCGATTCGATACGTATCTCGTAATCCCCTTCATGTAGATAGATGATACACGAGAGGTCATTGTTTATTTTCCCCTTGGGCAACTGGACAGCTAGGCAGTGTTCGCCTTCCAATTCAGAGAACTCCTGCATGGTAAAACCCTGAAAAGTAAAACTTACCTTGGGGATTTGCTCTAGATCGCGACAAAAATGGTTGAAGGGATAAATACCATATCTGATGGTGCTCATCAATTCTCCACGGAAACCGTTGATGAAATCTATAGCGCGCTGCTCGTGATCCACCTTAGCCAATATAGGGGTAGACTTTACAAACATGCCATAGACATCGCGCAAACGCTTGTCCATACGGCCGTGATTGACGCTATAGTATGCCAGATCCTTTGTGCGAGCGAATTTAGACAGTACTAAACTGAAAGCCGCCATAAAGAGAAGATTGCTCTTGGTGCTATGCATATCGCACCAATTGTCGACCACATCTTGAGAGATAAACGCTGATTCGCGTACCATATTACCAATGGGTGACTCAGTATTTTCAGAAAGACTGATAAAATCTATACCTGCGAACTTCTCCGCATAATATCGCTTTGCTTTCTCATATTGTTCCGTACCAAAAGTTTTCTTTTCGTCTTCGGCATATTCATACATACCGTATTTATGAGGATTCAACGCCAGACCTTCGTAAGCTGCCGGCAGATCTTTTATGGTTAGATTGGGTGCGAGAGTCACTCCATCACCTATACTATGGTGGATGTCCATTAAACAATAATTACACTCTTCCGTCTCTATCAGTTCAAAACGAACCAATGGGGTTTTGCCAAACAGGTCAAAGGGGCGTACAAAGTCTTTTTCCATATATTGCTTTGCCTGTGTGTCGGTCATGCGATGGCGTGCAATCGGTATGCTCATGGCGGGATTGCAGTATTGTCTCACCTCGCCATCTTCCAGAACAAAACAAGTACGCAATTCCTTTCGGATATTAACTATCTTGTTTAAAACATTTTCTAATTTGTCCAAGGATATTTTCTTAGGCAACATCAAGCTACATGGCAAATTATACTGGGTCACCGATGGGTCTTTCATCCATTCGGTAACAATTCCGATTTGGGCCTCTAATAATGGATAAGTTTTCATTCGTAAATTATTAAGCGTTTCACATGTCTTATAGGACATCGTTTATATTTTATTTTTCTATCTTCCAAGTAAGATAAGTCATGTTCTGACCATACATATATTTGTAATCGATATCTTCACAAAGACCATGTGCTATTTTTAAGCCAAGTCCCTTTTCCTCTTCCAACACATAAACGGTGTTAAAAGGTTTGCCGTCGTCTGTCAATGATACGGTCAATTTGCCTTCAAACCTGTTTATGCGTATGTCGAAATAGTGATTTTGCATTTTTAGGCCTGCATGTTGTACAATGTTCAGCATCAGTTCCTCCAGACAGAGATTGACCTTATGACATAAGCTTGAGCCTATTCCTAACCGCCTTAAATATTCAGTAAGCTCTGACAGAGACTCACTCAGTGCGTTGGGGCTTACCTGTATGGATCTGTCGAATATGTTCTCAGAGTTAATACGAGGGACGAGTGTAATAGGTGAAAGATTTGGTTTTTTCCTGCGGAAGCACTTTGTAATAATCAGAATCAACGACATCACGACAATACCTGTTTGAGGGAACGCATACCAAATAAAGTTGTTGCCCACATATTTGCCCCATGCCAGCATACTCGGAAGCAATACCAGAGGAAATGTCAATATGACAATAGGCGGTAATACCAGATAACCTAACATTTGGAAAAGACTTGCTGAAAAGATCGCATAAAGAACAAAGGGCAACATACATGCAAATATCCGAAGGGAGCTGTTGGCGTATTGCGCCAACTCATACGTATTGGCTCCAAACAAGGAGGATATTACTTGCGGGAAAAGCAATACGAACACCGTCACGACAGTTACCCCACCTAACAGCAACATGATACTTTTCCGTACCAATATATTCAACCCCGAATAATCCCGCTGTCCCCGCAGTAAAGAACCTATGGCAAGGGTAGCCGATCCTATACCGGACGCGAGCATCATTCCTATTGAAAGTAGCCCCATACAGATAGACCAGACAAACATACCGTCAGCGCCTTGTGTGTCCTGTATAATATTGTTAAGGAAGAAGAACATCAGCATCAGTGCGGTATTACCGATAATCATGGGCAACCCTTGAGTCATATTCTCTTTTAAGGAGGTTAGGGAAAAATTGCTGAACGTTTTTTTGAATACTTCCTGCTCCGAGTGTATTAATAAAAAACTTATGCTTATCAGCAGAGCCAATATTGAAGCATAAGCCGAACCTGCGATACCCGTATTGAACCAGGCTATAAGCACGTAGTCTAATATAATGTTTGAGACCGCTGAAAGGATGACAGCCTTTGTTACTACCTGCGGTTTGCCATTGACGGTTGTTATTTGATCAAACAGTGTGCTGAGCATAACGATTCCTCCACATGACAGCATGACGATTGTGTATTCATAAAAATAGGCCTTGATACGTTCTTCCTTACAGATGAAACCGAACAGCGATTCACGGAATATGAATACGGCAATCGCCAACAAAACACCAGTCGTTATTACGGATATCAGAGCGGTACAGATCGCTTTGTCGAACTTTGGTTTATTCCGTTCGCCCAAATATCTGGCTGCCAATACGGTGGCTCCTGTCCCCAAAAATGTGCCGAGTGCGGTTATCGCCAAATTCAGTGGAGTAAACAGATTGATAGCCGATAAAGCATCCGGACCTATTAAATGACTCACTATGATACCGTCTATAAAAACGTTCAACTGAGCGATCAACATTGTCAGCATGGAAGCTAGAAGAAAATTCTTCATAGCCTTGGAAATTAAATATGAATTACGTTTGCCGTTTTCCATTGGTAAAAGATTAATTAAGATTAAAATATATGTCTCTTCGTATATCGAACAGATTTATGAAACCGATGATGGTAAATACGGTACGAATCTTGTCTTTGATGTTAGCCACAATCTTCGTGCCTCCTTTTTCGCTCACATTCCTTCGCGGGGGAGAGGAGCAGACGGAGTCCGGTATACTATATATTCCAGACCGGTACAATATTCTTATCCGCATTCTCTATCAAGGGTTTCATATCTTTGCTGAACTGTCCAGTCAGAATACCAGTCAGTGCATTATTCTCATTTTTGATCGTTAGTATCATAATTGCCATTTGCTAATAGGTTAAAGTTAGTTATACAAATCGTACGTTCACGATTCTTTAGTGTCCAAAGATAAATAAAAAATATTGCCCAACAATGTTTTTTGTTTTTTTATAATCTTAAATCTTTTTTGAATATACCTACATCTTTTCAATTGATTATATTTCAATTATTTGTAAAGTTACATGAAAGTTAGACTTTCCTCATAATTGGAAACCTTTCGATCTATTGAGTCACTTGGTTGAAGAGCTAGTTGAGTAGTAAAATTTGTTTGTAAAATAAAGCTGGTATACAGACAGTTAAATCAGTCATAAAAGGCTTTTCAAGTGGTTAGTTATTCACTCCCCAAGCCGTCAGTTATTCACTTCAACAGCCAAAAATAGTATGCTTTTCAACTAAAATGAAGAAGAACCATCTAAAACGTAAAACTACAAAAGTCAATGGATTATGACACACTCCCTTTGTTACTCATCAAGATCCTCTATTTTCTCTTCTTGGGAGCGGGATTCATGTCACCCCTCTGTCCGAATAATTTCTCAATCAAATCCTTTCGTCCCATCTTTTGCAATACTTGCATGATCTGACGGCGTGACTCGGGTTTATACCAGAAGAAGAACTGGCGTTGTGCCAACTTTTGTTCTTTTGAGCGGGCCGTATATACTTTCTCCAACGTATAAGGATGATATCCGGTATAATACATCTCCGTAGCCAATGTCATCGGCGTAGGCGTGAAGTCTTGTACTTGCTCCAACTGGAAATGCAAGCTCTTGGTGATCACCGCCAGTTCCGCCATATCCGCCTCGGTACATCCCGGATGGCTGGAAATGAAATATGGGATGAGTTGCTGGTTCAACCCGTATTGCCGGTTTACCTTATCGAATATCTTCTTGAACTGTCCGAATTGCGAGAAAGACGGTTTACGCATTTGTTTCAACACATCGTCTTGCGTATGCTCCGGGGCCACTTTCAAACGGCCGGATACGTGGCGGGCGATTAATTCCTCGGTATAGGTTTGAGCTGCCTTGTTTAAAGACTCATCCGCATAACGGTGCAATAACAGGTCATAGCGTACGCCGCTTCCGATAAACGACTTCTTGATCCCGGGAAGTCTATCTACCGCTTTGTAGATATCCAGTAGCGGCGTATGGTCCGCGTTCAAGTTCTTGCAAACGACGGGGGAGATGCAAGACGGTTTCTTGCATTTGGCGCAAATCCGCTCATCTTTCCCCTTCATACGGTACATATTGGCGGAAGGGCCTCCCAAATCGCTTAGATATCCCTTGAAATCCGGCATTTCGGTAATCGCTTTCACTTCCTTCAAGATCGATTCCTTGCTTCGGGAGGCGATGAACTTCCCTTGATGCGCCGATATGGTACAGAACGCGCATCCTCCGAAACAACCCCGGTGGATATTCACCGAGAACTTGATCATCTCGAAAGCCGGTATCACTTTCCCTTTATATTTGGGATGCGGCAAGCGGGTATAGGGGAGGTCGTAGGAAGCATCTATCTCCGCTTCCGTCATTGGAGGGAAGGGAGGATTCACCACAATCACTTGCTTTCCTACCTTTTGCAAGATACGTGAGGCATTGTATTTGTTGGATTCCTCTTCGATATGCCGGAAATTCTTCGCTTGTTTCAATTTATCTTTTAGGCATTCCTCGTGTGAGAAGAGCACGATATCATCGTCTTTCGCATCCTCTTTGTCTGCCAGATAAACCGTTTGGCGGATGTCCTTGATCTCGTTGAAAGGAATGCCGGACTTTAGGCGGCGCACCAATTCCTTGATCGGCTTCTCGCCCATGCCGTAAATCAATAAATCGGCCGGGCTACTGGCAAGGATTCCCGGTAATAGCTTATCTTGCCAATAATCGTAATGCGTAAGCCGGCGCAATGAGGCCTCGATGCTACCCAATACGACGGGGACATCCGGATACAATTCTTTCAGTATTTTAGTATAGACAATGCTCGGATAATCCGGGCGCATTCCCGGACGTTGGTCCGGCGTATAGGCGTCATCGCTGCGTAATCGCTTATTGGCAGTATAATGGTTGATCATTGAATCCATGGCACCGGCGGATACACCGAAGAAAAGCCGGGGAACGCCGAGCTTCTTGAAATCCCGGTAATCTCCCCGCCAATCCGGTTGCGGTACGATCGCTACCCGTAATCCTTCCGCTTCCAATACACGACCGATCACGGCCGCCCCGAAAGAGGGGTGATCCACATAGGCGTCTCCCGAGAAAAGGATCACGTCGAGGTAATCCCATCCCCGTGCCTCGACTTCTTTCTTCGTTGTGGGCAACCAATTGTCTAGTTTAAATGTTTTCATAATACAAAGGTACGTGATAATCTTGGAATAATCATAGAGACGCTATTCATAACTTTTATTTATGGGGGATTCGTTTTTATGATTAGGACAAGAGTTCTCAATCTCGTATCTTTGTGTCGAAAAGAAAAATAAACATTTAAAAACAAGGTTTCTTATGAAAACACTCACAGACGAGAAGCTGACGATTGTCGGCGCAGCAGGTATGATCGGTTCTAATATGGCACAGACCGCTATTATGATGGGACTAACTTCCAACATTTGTTTGTACGACCCTTACGCACCGGGTTTGGAGGGAGTTGCCGAGGAATTATTCCATTGTGGTTTCGAGGGTGTAAACATCACTTTTACCTCAGACATCAAGGAGGCTTTGACTGGCGCTAAATATATCGTTAACTCCGGTGGTGCCGCAAGAAAGGCAGGTATGACCCGTGAGGATCTCCTAAAAGGAAACGCCGCTATCGCCGAGGAGTTCGGCAAGAACGTAAAGGCTTATTGCCCGGACGTAAAGCATATCGTGGTTATCTTTAACCCGGCGGATATTACCGGTTTGATTACCTTATTGTATTCCGGCTTGAAACCTTCTCAGGTTACGACGTTGGCCGCATTGGATTCTACTCGTTTACGCAGTGAGTTGGCAAAACATTTCGGTATCTCTATGGATCAGGTTGAGAATTGCCGTACGTATGGCGGTCATGGCGAGCAAATGGCTGTTTTCGCCTCTACCGCTAAAGTGGATGGTAAACCTTTAACTGAGCTTATCGGTACGGATGCCTTGACGAAAGATCAATGGGCGGAGATACAGACAAAGGTTACGAAGGGTGGCGCGAACATTATCGCCTTGCGTGGCCGTTCTTCCTTCCAAAGCCCGTCGTATGTATCTATCGAGATGATCGCCGCGGCAATGGGTGGTAAACCGTTCCGTTGGCCGGCTGGCGCTTATGTATCAAACGGTAAGTTCGATCATATCATGATGGCTTGGGAGACCTCGATTACGAAAGACGGCGTAACGTTGAAAGAGGTGCATGGTACACCGGAAGAAGAGGCTGCCTTGGAGAAGAGCTACAAGCACCTTTGCGCTTTACGTGACGAGGTGATCGCTATGGGCGTGCTTCCCGCTATTTCCGAATGGCATAAATTGAATCCGAATATCAAATGATCGAATAACAAGTAATTTAGATTTTCATGGATATATGGAATCCCCGCTTAGATGGCTTCGTGCCGGAAAGCGGGGATTCTTGTTTTATTTTATCTTTAGTCCGGGGATTAGGGGCGTGCTATCTACCAGTTCCAACTCTTGCACCATCTGTAATGTTCCTTGTTTGTATTTCTGGAAATGGGGCGTTTGGATATGGCTTTTATAAGCGTCTTGATCCGCGTAAATCTCTAGGATGGTTACTTTATGCGGATCTTCTTTCTCCGATACGGCATACAGTGTAAGAACACCCGGCTCTAGACGCATGGAAGCCTCGATCTCTTCTTCCAGAAAGGCGTTATAACGCTCCAACTGGGCGGGATCGACCGTGATCTTGGATAGGCGGACTAAGTTCTTCTCAGGGGCGGGCTGAGAGGATTCCTTAATGATCTTCAACGCTTTGATAGCGGAAGGGAAGCCGATATAAGGAAGACATTGTATAACCGCCGCCGTTAAGGTCTCCTTGCTATTGCCGGCCAGTAAGTTCCCTTCGAGATGCGAGTGTAGTTGGCTTTCGGCTTCAAGGGTCGTTAGTATGCAATAAGCCAGTAACTCCCGGGTTTTCAGGTCTAGCCCGTTGCGAGTATAGATATCTCCGAAGCAGAATTCGGTGAGGAATCGCTCTACTTCCGGACCCATATTTCCCGGGACGTTCCTCATGGCCTCTTTGATTCCCTCGCCGTAAAGCCGGCTTTGTATGGCTTGTCCTTTCTCGTGGCGATCTTCTTCCGTAACGGTAGCTTGTCTCTCCAGAGGCAAAGCGATGCCTTGTTGTTTAAAGACTTCGTTGATGGTATTTAAGGCATTCAATGTCTTCGGGAAACCGATGAACGGGGCACATTGATATATTGCCTCCCGTAGCTCGATGGGAGTGACGCCTACGTTTAGCGCCGCTTTGGCGTGGGCGTTCAGTTGGGGCAAGGTTTGCATCGTGGCTAATACGGTGCAAGTGATAAGCTCCCGGGTCTTTTTATCAAGATCTCCTGTGCGGAATACCTCCCCGAAGATGAATTTCTGGAGAATGTCCATCATTTCCGGATCTGTTCCTTGTCCGGTCAATACCTCGCCTCCGAATAGCTCGGTGTAATTCTTTTTACAGCGTTCGATTCTGTCCATATTTTGTTCTGTTTTAGAAGTTGGGATATCTTGTGCGAAGGCTGGTATGAAGCCTAGCAGGAAGAGTGCGATTGCTTTTGTTTTCATGAGGATATCGTTATTGTTTGACATCACAAAGATATTCGGATTTATCTCAAGTATATGTATATATATTACGGATCTTTGTATCAAAATTACCGTTCGTAAACGGAGCTGATCCGGATGACAGCCGGGGTTGAGCAAACGAATAAAGCGCCTGCGATTCCCTTGCGGGAGACACAGACGCTTTCGTTCAAATAAATATTCTTATAAAGTACGATCCGGATATAAGGCTTTCCACCATTCCGGCTCGTCTTTCAGCCATTTGGCGAACCATGCGTAGATGGTATTTTGCCAGCCTATACGTTTCTGATAGCCTACGATACCATGATTCTCGCCATCCACCTGCACGAATTCCACGGTCTTTCCTAGGATCTTCAAGGCGGCGAACATCTGGATACTTTCCCCGATGGGTACGTTCGTATCGGCGTTGCCGTGAAGCAATAGGAGCGGGGTCTTGATCTTATCGGCGTTGAACAACGGGCTTTGCTTAGTAAAGAACTCCGGGGCGTTCCAAGGATAAGTGCCGGCATTCGCTACGGAGCAATAGCCATATCCCCAATAACCTTCTCCCCAATAGCTACTCAACGCGCTGATACCGGCATGGCTGATAGCGGCGGCGAAAATGTCCGTACGGGTTTGTAGGTATTGTGTCATGAATCCGCCGTAGCTGGCACCGATGCAACCGATCTTCTTCTCGTTCACGAACGAATGCTCCTTGCAGAACAGCTTGGTGCCTTGGATGATCTCATCGGCGGTCTTCAGGCCCCATGCGTTCACATGGCGGGCGGCGAATTCCTGTCCGAAGCCCGTTGTTCCACTCGGATTCAAGGTGTAGACCACGTATCCGAGAGCGGCGTACATATGCATGGAATAACGCATCTCCAGCGCACGGTTCGTCGGGGAAGTACCGCCATAGTAATAAACGATCATCGGATATTTCTTATTCGGATCGAAATGAGGCGGCAGGTAATAACGGCCTTGGATCGTCGTACCGTCATCCGACTTGAAGTTCCAGTCGTGTACCTCGCCTAAGGCGATATCTTTTAATTTATCTTGCGAGAGATCATACACCAAGCGGTTCTTTCCACCTTTCAGGTCGTAAGCGTAAAGGCGGTTGGCGTTGGACGCGCTCTGTCCGTAATAGAAGAGAACCGGAGCGTTGTCGGCCAACGCATACGACATGATAATATCCTCGGAGGCGGCTACTTGCTTGATCTTCCCGTTTGCCGGGTCGCACGTATAGATCCGTTGGTAATCCTCATCCTCACAGAGGATATAGATTTGCCCGTTGAAGCGGTTCCATACGGCATCGATCACGTTCGGATTGAAATCCTTGGTGAGAGGGGAGGCTTTACGGCTTGCCAGATCGTATAGGAATAACTGCCCGTCGTACGAGTTGGAGATCTGTCCTTGCTTGATATTTCGTCCGATTCCGTCGAAAGCGTCGCCTGCCCCAGCTACCAATAACTGTTTACCGTCGGGCGAGAAGGCGGCTTGGTTTACGTACGGGGCTTTCTCCCAGATCGTATCGATCGCCATGGTCTGCAAATCCAATTTATAAAGGGAGTTGCGGGAGTGCGGCAAGGAGGTGTACACCCGGTCGCTGGTGCTGAACAATAGATAGCGGCTATCAGCGCTGATATCATTGATATAAGTGTCCGTATGCCCGAAAGTAAGTTGCTCGTACAAACCTGTTTTTAAGTCATACCGCCAGATAAAGGAGCGGTCACGGAAACCCGGGATACGGTCTGCCGGCTCTAATACACGGATCAAGTCCGTCCCTTCCTTGGGACCTTCCTCTTCTACGGTATAGAGAAGCGTGGACTCATCGGGGGTGAATACGAACCGCCCTTTCGGAAGGTTCGGGACTAATACCGTTTGTTGGTAGGTAGACGGATCTACGGTTACCAACTCCGTACCGTCCAGACCGGTGCGGGTGTAATACAATCGATTGCTTTTAGGCATCCATTTGGCGGTTGTCAAGAAACTTCCGTCTTGCAATAAGACCCGTCCCGTAGCGGCATCCATCAATTGCCCGTACGATTCGCTCTTGCCCTCCGGGAATCGATTGACGTATTTTACCAAGGCATACTTCCCGTTCGGGGAGACACTTACGCCTTGGAAATCCTTTCCTTCTAGGATATTCAGAAGGGTGTAGCGTTTCTCCGGGTTCAAGGAAGCTACGACTTTCGCTTCCGCCTCGCTCTTGAAGGTAGCCTTTAGGCTGGGAGGACAAGTGTCTGTTTCCGCTGTCAGGTATTTAACGACTACTTGATAGCGGCGGGGTTCCATCACCAACTCGGAAGAGGCTCCGACCGGTTTATCATTGACGAATACTTCGAACGCCCCGGGACCCGATATATCGAGCGTGCCTTTTACGTACCGGTCGCTGTTCAAGAAGAAAGAGAATAGATGCAAGGCATATCCCTTTTGCGGGGCGGCGAAGGTGATCGCACCTGCCGTGTCAGTGTCGAGTACCGTGGCGTTCGCAAGCGTTTGCTCGAACGGTAAGGTTGCTTTTAATAGATTCTTCGCCTCGAAAGGCTTGCCGTTTACGTTGAGGCTGTCCGCTAGGATCGGCTTGTTGACCGTGAACGGGCCTGCGTGCTGGAATTGCGTTACTTTCACGTCTTCCATGGCGTAAAGCGAAAGGGCGGAAAGAAGCAATGCCGGAATTAAGTTAGTTTTTCTGTTCATATATAATTAGTTTAGGATAAACGTTTTCCGCAAACGATGTAAAGCTGTTCGGTATCCTCTACGACGAGCGGAAGAAGATAAGGCTCCATCAATGCCGCCACCTCTCGGGCCGGGGGCAAGGGCAGCGATAATCGATCGGCGTGCCGATGGTGGTGCGTATTGATCTTTTCCTTGCTCTCGCTGTGGCAGATAACCAATTTACCGCCGGGCACGAGTAAGTCGCTCATATGCTCGATCAACCGTTCCGGCCGCATGAAATGCGGGTAGGCGCTATAGAGGATAATATAGTCGAATCCTTTCCCCTCGTAGCTCATAGCGTCCTCTTGGAGGAACTCGATGAGCGGATGATCCGGATATTTCACGCGTGCTTTCTCGATCATTTGGCCCGCTATATCGATGGCTACGATTTGCCGGGGCTCGTACGGCAGCAGGTAACTTTCCAATATCCCCGTGCCGCAACCGACATCGAGGATGCGGGCGTTCTGCCGCAGGTTGGTACGATCCAATATCGTCCGGATTTTTCCCGGATCATGTACGCAGACAGCGTCCCAGCGTTCCGCCATCGTATCAAAAAAAGTCTCTATTTGATTCATGATAATTGTCCTTCCCATAGAAAACAATCGCTGAACAGGGATTGTTCCTTGAAATGGGTTGGTTTTTCGAACAAACCGAACACGGACGATCCGGAGCCGGACATGGCGGCATATAAGGCGCCTCCCTCGTATAAGGTATCCTTGATCCGCTCGATCACGGGATGTTTCGGGAATACGCTCCGCTCGAAATCGTTCACCATCCGCTCTTTCCATTCGGATACCGGTAGCCGGATGATCTCTTTCAAGGAGGTCTCGGGCGCGGCGGGTGTTACCATCGAATAGGCTTCGGGAGTGGAGACGGCTACATCCGGTTTTACCAAGCATAGATAATAATCCTTCAAGGATAAGTCCACGGGCTCGAATTGGTTTCCCGTGCCGGTAGCGAATACCGGCGTGTTACGGATAAAGAACGGGCAATCGGCTCCGATGGTGGACGCTATCGCCTCCAACTCATCCGGGTGAATATCCAAACCGCAGAAATCATTGACCAGCTTCAACATAAAAGCGGCATCGGCGGAACCTCCTCCAAGCCCGGCGCCAAAAGGTATCGCTTTCAACAAATGGATCTCTAGCGGGGGAATCTCGTATCTCGTCTTTAGGGCGTTCAGCGCTTTTATGACGAGGTTCTTCTCTTGGGGAGCGTCTACCGGGATTCCGGTCCCGGTGAAACTGGGCTGATCCGAGGCGACGATCTCGAGGGCATCCTTCACGGGGATCGGATAGAAGATGGTCTCTATATTATGATAACCGTCCGGACGTTTGCTTACCACGTTCAGACCTAGGTTTATCTTGGCATTCGGGAAACAGATCATAGTATTTAATGTTTGTTTTATATGATACGCGAAGATAATGTTTACCGATCAGAATTACCTTAATCTGATGGGCAAATAGGATAATCACACCAAAATTTCTCCATAAGTGTCATACCGCCAGCGACCTGTTTCTCCATATCCATTAGGATGCCCATAATTAAATGCCTGCTTAAAAGAAAATCCCTCCGACCCGCCCTCATTCTCTTTATAGTCAGTATGCGGTAGTAACAATGCAACCTGTGGCTTGAGCTTGTAACAATACTGAGCATTACGATTCTTTTTGCGCTATGCTCCGCTCTCGCTTCCATTCGCAGTAGGTTCGACAATTCATTCTCAATTGCCAGAGATATACTCGCCCTATTTAAAAAGAACTACCTAAATTATGCTTTATATCAGTTCCGTCAACCAATTTAGCTGTTGGATCTTCACGTCCAATTCACGTAATTGCTTGGAATATGAATCTATTTCTTTTTGTAAATCTGCCACATTTATTGTGCGGACATAACGGATTTCATTTGCCGAATAACGTTCTAAACTGCCCGTTGCCGATTGCGTGACGGAACGAAGGACGGAGATGCGCAATGCTAAGATATCTTTCTTTGCGATCATTTCCGTAAGGCTTGTACCTTCTGCAAGGGTAGCCATGTTGGTTCGGTTGATTCTGAAAATCAGTGTCTCCAAATCATTCAGATTATTATTCAACTCATCCATAAGCCCCCGTGGATCTTCTGCGGGCTCTTCACCTTCTTGAATCCGGGCATTGTTTTTTAGCCGGACTTCCAGTTGTGATATTCTTTTTTGTAAATCAGCTCGTAAGCTGAGAGCTTCTGCTAATTTCATAATTCGGTATGTTTTTAATGTTTGCTGTTCTTGCTCTTTTGGAATTGCATACCCGATCATGAAGAGGGCTGCTTCCAGAGAACGCATGTCTTTAAATTGGCATTCTGGGAAGTTTAATACTTCTTTTAATAGCCAATTGGCTTTAAGGTTGCATTCAATATGGATTTTTCCTCGATCAAGTTTAGAGAATTTGTAAATGTCGCTGTTAGGATTCCGATTAACCTCCGGATTTCGGGCATCACCATAGGCGAATTTTAATGAAGAAGGGACACCGCCTTGTTTCTGCTCTATACAATATAGTTTCACCAAATAGCATAAAGCGGCTCCTACACGACTATCGTAGATGATAAAATCATTTATATATAAAGAATAAATCTTGGTGAATCCTGAGTTCATAATAATTATCTCATCCTTTATATCTAAAGAGTCACGGGTTAAGACCCCTTCTGCCTTCATTAGATAATTCACAAGGTTGGTTTGTGCCTTGATCCTTTCTTGATTTTCCCGTATAACGCCTCCCCATTTTAATATATCGAGGCAAGCATCTTGGCAAGCTTCGTTGTCATTATTTCGGATACTCGCTTTAAGTCGTTTGGCATAACTTTCCAATAAGGCATTGTTTTCCTCCCAATTTAGACCTCCCCATTTATATTTGTGGCAAGCATCATAAAAAGAGGTACATTGCCATTCCTCCTTCTCTTTCTGATTGTAATATGAATGGGTGAAATTAGATAGTTTATCACGAAGCCACTGGATAAATCCAGATACATACTGATCGTTTAGGAATTGTTCTTTTGTCATAACAACAGATTTTGTGTAAAAATAAACATTTTATTATATATAATAATGTTGTAAGTATATTATTTGAATTTGATTTTAGTTTTCTTCTTACGGACATAGTCGTAGGCATCACGTGTAAAAGAGGAGGATTGACGTTTTGACATTCTGTTATCTGAACTCCCGGAGAAGCGTTTTTTCCGGGCTAAGGTACGCCTTACTTCCGAAAATGGGATAGAATAATAGCATTTAATTGTCTTGTAGTGCTTTATGGAAATAGGCCCTTTCATTCTAGCGAGATTAATTCATCGTATCTCATACTCTTAGGTGAAAATAGCCATTTTATACGAGTGTATCGATTGATTCTATAGGATGCGAGGGCTGTTTCTTCCTTATGTATCGCCTAATACATACGGTTGCGTTACCTAATGCATACGGTTGTGTTGCCTAATACAGCCTTTTGTGTTACCTAACTCTATTACTTTTGGGTCTAAACAGGGGTGTTTATGTAAAGAAATGAGGGAAAACGTATGATTTCATCATAGGTTTCTCCCTCATTTCCTCTATTCGTAAAAAGGTCTTGACATCGTTATTCTGTTATTTTGATCATAATGTCAAGATTATAGTGTTTTAGCTTACGGTCCCTATCTTATTAGTCTTTCCAACTGGCTACAATTTGTAGTTGTTTCGCTACTCCTCTTTTTCAAACGAACTTTTTGTGTGTTCCAATGACGATGGTTTTCAGTCATCAAAAAGAAAGGCACAGTAAATCAAGTTTACAGCGCCTTCCATTTATTTAGGGTTATGAGCTTTATTAAGGCTCCGCGATCATCTCTTTAGCGATTATCTCGGCCTCGGCTTTATCGGCGTCCTTTTGGATGTTCGGCAATTCAAGGCCGTAGCCTTTGATCCGGTCCTCACGTTTCAACATCAAGGCGATGAAGAGGGCGAGTACACCGAAGCAGGTGAAGACTGCCATCGGTATCGTATAGTCGTAAGCCGGTTTGCCCGTACCATTGTCTATTTTACAATACGTATCCAATATCCAGCCGATTAATAAGGGAACCATACTCAGACCGATATTCTGTACCCAGAAAATCAAGGCATAAGCCGTGCCTAATTGCTTCTCCGGGATAATCTTCGGAACAGATGGCCACATCGCCGATGGAACCAAGGAGAAAGCGATACCCAATACGATCATCACGATTGTCGCGAACCACCACTGATTCAAGATCGGAAGCGTGAATAATAAATGCACGCCGATCAACATCAAGGCACCATAGATCATGATCGTCGCCCCTTTACCCTTGCGGTCGTATAAGTTACCGAAGAACGGAGTCAGAAGAATCGTGCCGAAAGGTAAGATAGCCGGGATGTTTCCCGCCAACTCCGGATCTACGTTATATTTATTGACCATCAAGTCCGTAGCGTATTTCAAGAAGGGGAATACGGCCGAATAGAATAATACGCAAAGCAGAGCGATCAACCAGAAACCCTTATTGGTAACGATCAATAAGATATCTTTCAAACGGAAAGGCTCTTCCTCCTCGGCTTGCTCGATAGCGTCCATCGAAGCGTCCAGCTTGCGATCCATCACGCAAAATACGAGGAAGGCGATCAAACCGATACACAACATGCAAAGACAAAGCAAGATAGGAGCGGAGATGCTACCGAAGTACTTGGCGGCGGGAACCGTGATAGATAAAGCCAAGGCCGTACCCAAACGAGCCGTAGCCATCTCCAAGCCCATAGCCAACGCCATCTCTTTTCCCTTGAACCACCGTACGATAATCTTAGATACCGTGATACCGGCGGTCTCCACGCCGACACCGAAGATTGCGTATCCGAGGGCGGCCACCATCACTTGCGCTTTCCATCCGAAAAGCTCTCCTTCCATCGTAAACGCGTCCGAGATGGCGTAATATTTAATGGAACAACCGATAATCATCAAGATACAGGAAGCGACACCCGTGAAACGGACACCCATCTTATCCAGAACGATACCACCAATAATCAACATGAAGAGAAATACGTTGAACCAGCCGTAAGCGCTGGTGAACCAACCATATTCCGTACTCGTCCAGCTTAGCTGTTCTTCCAACATCGGTTTAAGCGGAGCCATTACATCCGTAAGGAAGTATCCGCAAAGCATCGTGAATGCCGCCAAAGCGAGTACACTCCAGCGTGCGACTTTCGAGTCGCTTAGTTTCTGATGAATTTTTTCTATCATGATATTTGTTTTATAGAGTTATATTATTTGTATTCGTCTTCTTTCATGAACAAGGGGAGAGCGTCCGCTACGATAAAGGTGCTTCCGCCGATAAAGATCAAGTCATCCTTGTCGGCACTTTTTAACGCTTTCTCGACCGCCTCTTCCACCGTTTCGCAAAGGACTCCGGGCAGTCCCTTCCGCATGGCTTTCATGGCGAAATCCTTTACGGGCATCGCTCTCTCCACGGAGGCTTGCGTGAAGAAATAAGAAGCATCTGGTGGCATCAAGGATAATACGCCGTCGATATCCTTGTCGTTCACCATACCGACAATCATATAAATTTCGCGGAAACGGCTTCTCATGGCATTCAGGTGTTCCGCTATGTGTTTCCATCCACCCACGTTGTGCCCGGTGTCGCAAATGACGGTCGGTTTTGTCCGCAAGGTTTGCCAGCGGCCCATCAAACCCGTCAGTTGGGTCACGTGCCCGAACCCTTCATGGACGGCCTCGGGCAGGATGTCAACGCCGCACTTCTCGCGGAGCAGGTGCAGGGCGGAGAACACCGTGATGGCGTTGGCTTGTTGTACCTCTCCGGCAAGCTCGCCGATCACCTCGCCGTATTCTACGGAGGGGAACTTCCAGTGTACCATCGACAACCCTCCGGTCCCCTCCAGCATTCCCATGCTCAAGGCGTAGTGGAAGGGTGCTCCTGCCTTTCTCGCCTCGTTCTGGAAGAGGTCGAAAACGGAGCGTTTCTCTGCCTCCCCCAGAAGGACGGGTACGCCTTTCTTGATAATGCCGGCTTTCTCCGCCGCTATCTTCTCCTCCGTATCTCCCAAGAATTGCGTATGATCCAGACTGATATTCGTGATGATACTCAAGATCGGGGTGATGATGTTCGTACTGTCCAAACGACCGCCAAGCCCGACCTCGATAACCGCGTAATCTACCTGCTGGTCGCGGAAATACTCAAAAGCCATGCTGGACGTCAGCTCGAAGAAAGAAGGATGGAGAGGCTCGAAGAAAGAACGATGACGCTCGACGAAATCGACCACGTAATCTTGGGAGATCTTTTTCCCGTTCACCCGGATGCGCTCCCGGAAGTCCACTAAGTGGGGAGAGGTATAAAGCCCGACCTTGAAACCGGATTGCCGGAGAATGGCCGCCAATAGATGGCTGACCGAGCCTTTGCCGTTTGTCCCGGCTACATGGATGGTCTTATAGGCTTTATGCGGATTTCCCAGATAATCATCTAGGGCGATACTTGTACCAAGACCGGGTTTGTAAGCGGAAGCTCCGCTGTGTTGGAAGACCGGGATGCTGGTATATAGATAGTGTAGCGTTTCCTCGTATGTCATGTTTTTGTAAATTAGATGCTACAAATGTAGTTAAATTTATTTATACCTTTGCGACTCGTTTATAAAAAGGAGAGAAAAAGAAAATGGAAACACGACGTATAACCTATACGCCTCAAGGAGGCGTTTGTTCTAAGTTGATGGTGATCGACGCGAAGGAGGACGTGATCGAGAATGTGCAGATTGTAGGAGGTTGCCACGGTAACGGGCAAGGCATGTGCGCCTTATTGAAAGGTATGCGCATCGAAGACGCTATCGGCCGTTTGTCTGGCATCGATTGTCATGGAAGGGGAACTTCATGCCCGGACCAGATGGCACAGGCATTGAAGCAATTCAATCGATGATCAGCTTATATCCGATTCCCCGGATATTCAAAATCTTGATAGACTCGTCTTTCGATAACTTATGACGTAGCTTGGTGATAAAGACATGCAGGCTGCGTGCGTTGAAGAAAGAATCATCTCCCCAAAGGTCTATCAAGATCTCTTTCATCGGTAATACTTGGTCCTTATTGTCGCAAAGGCGCTTCAATATCTCGGATTCCCGGTTGCTGAGGAGTTGTTTCTCTCCCCGGTAGACCAATGTCTGCGTGATGGAATCGAACGTATAAAGCCCGATACGGAAAGAGGTGGCTTCCGGTCTTTGGACGGACACCTTATGCAGTAACGCCTTGATGCGCACGATCAATTCCGCCATGCCGAAAGGCTTTTTCAGGTAATCGTTGCCGCCTGTCTCGAAGCCCTCTACCACGTCGTTGGCCGCAGAACGGGCCGATAGGAATAGGACAGGGGTGTGCGTATCCGTCTTACGGATCAATTTGACCATCGTGAAACCATCCATCTTGGGCATCATGATATCCGCTACGATAATGTCCGGGTTGATCTCCGCATAACGGGAGAGGCCCTCCTCGCCATTCGCCGCTAGGGTGATATCGAACTCGTTCCCATCCAGCGTATCCTTGATGATCATGGCCAATGTAGGCTCGTCTTCTACTAGTAGTACTTTTATCTTTTCCATATTTGATACTTGATTTTCGGATTATTATTTAAAATGCAGGGTAAAGGTGGAGCCTTTGCCGGGGACGCTTTCCACACGGGCTGTTCCTCCATGTTTACCCATCATGTCTTTTACGTAATATAATCCTAGGCCATAACCTTTCACGTTGTGGATATTCCCGCTGGGAACCCGGAAGAACTTGTCGAATATCTGCCGCTGGTTGGCTTCGCTGATACCCGGGCCGTTATCGGTTATGGAGATTGTCGTTTCGTGATCGTCTTGCCGGGCTGTCGCTTCGATGCGGCAAGGTTCCTTGTCGGCGTATTTGATTGCGTTATCGATAAGGTTGCTCAACATATTATATAGGTGGGTACGATCGGCCACCAATTCTATATCCTCGGGGATGGAGCAAGTAAACTCCACGGGTTTGCTCGCTTTCAGTTTGTATTGCTCGATGAGGGAGTTCACCAACTCGTTTAATGAGATGGTTTCGGGGCGCAAGCGGAAGGTACTGCGGTTCTCTACGGCGAGTGTCAAGATTTGTTCCACCAATCCGGTAAGATGGATAAGTTGGTCTTTAACGATCGTCAGGTATTTCTTCTGTTTCTCGTTGACGGGATCGCTAAAGTTCAATAATGCGTCTACGGCGGCATAGCTGACGCTGATCGGGGTTTTCAGCTCATGCGTCATATTGTTGGTGAAATCGGTCTTCAATTCTTCCACGGTCTTTTGCTTTAAGATGGTGCGGAGTAAGTATATGAAAGCGCAAATGATCAGCAAAAGTAATAGGAAGGAGGAGATCAGGATGCCTTTCATCTGGGTGAGTATCACGCTAGCCGGCGATTTGAGGAATAGGCGATATTGTAACGTGCTCTCGTTATGGAGCGGGTAATCGAAATGCACGGGGTTTTTCCACGTAGTGAATCGTTCCGGCTTGTCCAGATGCATCCAACCCTTCTCGTCCCCGTTGTTTGGTTTATAAATCGTTACCAGCTCATGTTCCGTTACGATGTTTCTTGCCTCCAGTTCCGAGGTTAATAATTTGTTGTAGGTCTTGAAATCAATTGGTTTTATAGAATCTATATTCGCGTGCATCGCTTGCTGCACCATGTCCTCCACCTCGCCGATTACATATAGGTAATCCGTTAGGGTAGAGTCTATCGAGCTAAAGTCCTCCTCATCCCCGTAATCGATATGTAGTTTCATGTGTGAGTCGGGATTTGCCGTCTTGAAGATATCTTCCCGGTTAAGGTCAGGATCTTCTTTCTGCGGATGGATCGAAGCTTTTGCGTCCATCTTCTGCTTATTAGACGGATCTAGCTCTGAGCTGAAGTACACATCTTGGGTTTGAGGTCCCAGCGCTCCCTGTTCTTTTTTGATAGATCGGATGCGCAGGAACAACTCCTTATAGTCGGCGATCTTCATCGCTTCCTCTATATTGATCTCCATCTGTTTATATAATGTATCATATAAACCTTTCAGCCAGTATCCTTGGAAAACCAAAAGCCCGGCCAGCGATAGGACGATCAACAAAGCGATTAACTTAAAACGAAGTCTGATGTTCATGGAGTCTCTTTATGCTTATAATCGAATTGATCGCTAAAAATAGACAATTTTATTACATGAACTTTTAATACGCAAGATAAACTTTATGCGGGCGCTTGTAAATATTTACTAAGGATGCCCATCAACGCCCCAATATCAATCGGTTTAGCCAAATGATAATTCATGCCCGCTTTGATAGCGTTTGTCACGTCTTCGGAAAAAGCGTTGGCGGTCATGGCTATAATTGGCATATGTGCGATATCCCTTCGTTGGAGGGAACGAATCTGCCGGGTCGCCTCATAACCGTCCATGATAGGCATCTGGATATCCATCAGTATTATCTGGTAAAATCCTTCTTCCGATTGGGCGACTTTATGTACGGCGTCGAGCCCATTTATCGCCGTATCGATAGTGATACCGGTGCTGCCGATGATCTCTACGGCGATCTCACGATTTAACTCGTTATCCTCCACCAGCAAGATGCGCTTGCCGGAATAATCGACGTTTGATAACTTGAATGGGCGGATCGGTTCCGGCTGGTCTCCTTCGTCAAGGAAAGATCTCAATACTTGGAGTAGCTTGGACTTATAGAGAGGCTTGGTGATGAATCCATTGGCCTTAACCTCCTTAGCCTCTGCCTCATATTCCTCAAGATCGTATGCGGAGAGAATGATGATCGGTACGTCCGCTCCCACGAAACGTCTGATTTGCCGGGTTGTTTCAATGCCGTTCATTTGAGGCATCTTCAAGTCAATGATCACGGCGAAATACTCTTTCTCCGCTAAATGATGCTGTCGTACTTTTTCTATAGCTTCGCTACCTGAGTATACGCATTCACTGTTTATCCCGATCTCTCGCAAACAGCTAGACGTGTTTAGACAAGCGATCTTATCATCATCTACCACAAGAACCTCTAAACCTTCTACCTCTATCTTATCATCGGGCTTCTGATCCCGGCAAACCAATGGCATGTCGATGGTGAAGCGGGAACCTTTGCCATATTCACTCTCCACCTTGATATCTCCTCCCATCATCTGAATGATCTTATGGCTGATCGACATCCCGAGGCCAGTGCCTTGTATCCTCTTGATCTCATCATCGCTCGCACGCTCGAAAGGCTCGAAAATCTTATCCAGAAACTCCGGTTTCATACCTCTTCCGTTATCCTCAAACACGAATTGATAATTTCCGATGCCATTATGGGGGTCCTTCTCGTAGATTTCTATCGTGATTCGCCCATTCTCCGGCGTATACTTAATTGCGTTCGAGAGGATATTCATCAATACCTGTTTGATACGCTGCGTATCGCCTTTTACATTCTCATGCCTAAGGTTCTTGACGTGTATATTTAAAGTTTGTTGTTTGTTTTTGATCTCCGGTTGCATCATAACGACCAAGTCTTGCAAGAGCTCACCCACATTGAACTCATCCTCCGAAAGAATTAACCTGCCACTTTCGATCTTGGACATATCGAGAACCTCATTAATCAGACTCAATAATAATTTAGAGGCTCCATTGATTTTTTCCATACAATCTAGTATTCTTTCATGTTCATCTACATGGGCTTTGGCTATAGTCGCCATTCCCATGATGGCGTTCATGGGTGTGCGGATATCGTGACTCATGCGGGCGAGAAAATCAGATTTGGCTTGGTTGGCTTGTTCCGCCGACTTTAGTGCTTCTTTAAGTTGCTTTGACTGTTTCTCCAGTTTCTTTTGCAACTCCCTCTGTTCGGTAATGTCGGTGATATTGATGTAAACGATAAGATAGATAGGCTCGTCGCCTTCCCAGCCGATACATTCCCCGTTCAACTGTAGCCAAGCGCCGTTGCCGTTTTTGTCTTTCGACTGGATAACGAAATGTACAGGTTCCCCTTTTAGCATACAGGGGATATGTGCGTTCATCGTATTACGGCTTGTTTCATCTAAACGGGAGAAAGGACTGAAAGATAAAAAAGAATTTTTATCGATACCAGAGAAGTCCATATATTTATCATTTGCCTCCAGCAATGTAAAACTGCCGTCTTTATGTACTTTATGCTTGGATATGAAGCCGGGGATATTATCATAAGTGATCGTTTGCTCGATCCGCCTTCGCATTACGTCCTCTACATCGGTCATTACCGTATAGGAGATAGGGATGCCGTCTTGTAGTTGGTCGGTAAACGTTGAGGTGATTTTAGTCCATCTTTTTCCTTTTCTCGTTGGCATCTGGATAACGGTTTCGTAACCGCTGGCTTTATTAGCTATCGTCTCGTAAACATTCTTGGATAATATATTCCAAGCTTCATCATAACCTTTAAAATACAAATCGGGTTTATTGTGGAAAAGAGCTTCATATTCTTCTTTTGGGTAACCTATCATATCGTAATAGAAGTCATTTGCCCATAAAAGTGTAAAATGCTCATCCAATAAATGTTTGCTAACGCTAGCTCCCGTAAGCCCCATCAATAAGTTGTATTCTAGATCCGTCTCTCGCCCTTCCATCGTATGTCTTTTTATATTATCCTACAAAAGTAAAAATTATAAAAGGTACCCTTGAAATTCTTCTTTTTGATAATATGTTCCGTTTTTGCTTTCAGCTAGTCGGATGTTTTCTGGTAACAAGAATAGGTATACGATTTACCCCTGTATTCTTGTGGAGTCATGCCTACATTTCGACGGAAGAACTTATTAAAGAACGATAGATTATTAAAGCCGAGGTCCATCGCTATGTTCTTGATTTCTCGGTTGGTCCCTTTCAACTGAGCCTTAGCGTCTATGATTATTGTTTGCGTGAGGATCTCTTGAGGAGTCTCTCCGATCGCTTTTTTGATAGATGTCGAGAAATAAGAGAACGTGAGGCCCAACTTCTCGGCATAAAACGATACGTTATGCTCTTTCGTATAGTATCTCAATACCATATTTAGGAACTCTTGATAGATTTGTAACGGACGTGTAAGTTCCTGTTTCTCTAATGGGTAATTTTTACTGTATATTTCTATGATACCTTGACTACACATCATGAAAATGGCCTTTATCATCTCTTTATTGTTCAAGATATCGGGATATACGGCATATTGATAGAGAAGCTCGTAGAAGTTCGTGATCAGGTTGGCCCTGTTTTGGGATATTTTTATAATCGGATACCTGTAAATCATCAGTAGATAACCCATCGTGCTCTTGATAAAATTGGTGTAACACATAAAATCGAAAGAGAACGCTATAAAATAGATCAAGATGTCGGGGGATATCTCATGTATTTGTATGCGACTATTGGGCAATAGCGTTACAACATTGAGTTTCGAAGTGGTCAATTCTGACATATTGATAGTTGAGCGTATTTGCCCTTCCATGCAAAGGATAAAGACCCCGGCTTTTATCTTACAAGGAATATTTATAAACTCCTTGAGTTCATCGGCGGATATGTATTTACCAACCATAAAGTCCGTAGGTGAATCAAGGCAGAGGAACTGTTTATCCATATTGTAAGATTTTTGACGTCAAATATAAATATTAATTGAAACTCAAATGTTGTAAAAGGAAATATGGAACATATTATCCCAAAAAATAGTTAGCCAAGACTAAATAAGATCCTTTACACCCATAAACTTGAACGGTTGCGCCGGCTTAAAGTCTTGTGCGACCAGTCGCTACCATCCCGTTTGTTCCCGAATAAACTACTCTTGTACACATGATTTTCAACTTTTAATAGGTTATCTTCAAATATTTGATTGATATATCAACAGTTAGAACCTCTTAATGTTCAGTTTACGTTTTCGCGTCAAAGAGTACGGCGGCCTTGAAACCTTTTTCCTGCAATTCCCTTAGGTGAGATTTAGCACAAAGGATACCATTCATACTACTTTTCCGAAGGTGTTTTCTAGATTACCTTGTTCCTCTTTGTTGGGTTTGATAAATGGCGATAAGACTAAATAACATTCCTGATAAGACAAGGTAAGACTTCGTAAGTGAGTGGTAACATAGTTTCTTTTAAGAATACGTTTCTTTTGTATGAACGAAAAATGATAAAAACAAACCGATATGAAACGTACTATTTACTACATGATTTTATGCTTGCTGATGAGTCTCGGTGAGATTATGGCACAAGGTATTTCCGGGAAGGTGATGGATGGCAAGGAACAGCCGGTAGATGGAGTGGCGGTGATTTTACAGACCCTCGACTCTGTATATGTGGATGCCGTGGTTACCGATACGCTTGGGGATTTTCGATTGAATCATCCGCTAGACCAGTCGTATCGACTTATTTTCCAACACATCTTATATAATATGGTAGAGAAAGAGATAACTACCGCCAACGTAGGTATGGTGGTGCTGGAGGAGAAAGATTATCAGTTGGCCGAGATTACCGTAAAGGGAGAACGCCCGCAAGTGAAACTGGAGGGAGGCAAGCTGACGTATGATGTCCCTCAACTGATGAAGGATAAGACTGCCACGAACGCTTTTGAGATCATCAAGGACTTACCGGGGCTTATCGAGCGGAATGATAATCTGGAACTGGTAGGGGCCAGTCGTTTGAATATAATCTTGAATGGGCAGTTGACGACAATGTCGGCAGATCAATTAATCCAGTTACTGAAAACTATGCCGGCCTCAAGGGTCGAAAAGGCTGAGGTGATGTATAACGCTCCAGCTAAATATAATGTCAAGGGGGCGTTACTCAATGTCGTATTGAGTAAGAATGAGTCCGAGACTCCTTCTTGGCAAGGTGAAACGGGTGTGGATTACACCCAATATCGCCATGCGGGGGGAGATGCGCATGTGAATTTACTTTATACGAATAAGGGCTTTAGCATAGATTTCCTGTTGAATGGTAATAAGAGACGGGATGTGATGGGGGAGGATATGTTGGCCCGCCATACATTAAATAGTGGTATGACGGAAATAAGCCAACATAATCGGGCCCTTGTCCATGTAAATAGAGGAACGGTTCGTCTGGGAATGGATTATACGTTCGCGAATGAGGATAAACTCTCTTTGGCATATTATCTGAAGGGAGATAAAGTCTTATCGGACCGTGATGCCTTTACCTCATATCTGGATCTGTCGAAGCCGGAAAATAAAAGTGAGAGTACGAGCTTGGTCCGTGATGACGGGCACTCCGCTATTCATAATATACGTTTACAGTATGACGGACATGCCGGGATATCGGCAGGAGCGGATTTCACCCGTTATCATTCGCCCTCGGTACTTGATTACCAGGATACGAATACGAATGGTTCCCGGACTGATATGATAAATAATACGAGACAGGATGTATCCCGCTGGTCCGTATTCCTAAATAAGACACATAGTTTCGCTTCCGGGTGGGGATTGAATTACGGCGTGCATGGAGGTTACGCCTCGTCGAAAAACTATTCGGAGTATTTATATGATCAAGGTGCTGGCTATGAGATGGACGAGGAAGCGTTGGAGGATAATACACAAAAGGAATACATCGCTGATATTTTCGCCGAGGTATCGAAAAGCTTCGGAGAGCGTTTCTCTGCTACGGTCGGGCTGAAAGGGGAGTATTTTAAGTCTGACTACGCCTCTAGCCGGGAAAATATGAACCTATGGAATGAGGGGGCGTTGTTTCCCACCGTATCCCTGAGCTATACGTTTTCTCCCCGACATATTTTACAGTTCGATATAAGTAGCGATAAGACCTATCCCGGTTATTGGCAAGTCTCCCCGCAAGTAACGCCTCTAAACTCTTACTCGGAGGTGGCGGGAAATCCCTTGTTGAAACCTTATCGCACGTATGAGGGGCAGATGGTCTATATCTTCCGCCAAAAGTATATGCTGGTAGCGTTCTGTGAATACACGCCGGATTATTTCGCCCAACTTCCTTATCAAAGCGATACGGAACTGAAGACCGTTTTTCGTTTCGAGAATATGGATTATAGTCTGGAAGCGGGATTGGCGGTGATCGTTCCTTTTAATGTGGGTCGTTTTTGGAATAGCCGCATCACACTGCGAGGTTGGAGGATGCAAGAGAAGAATGATAACTTCCACGGCATCTCATATAACCGTGAGGCTTATCTAGGGTTAGCGCATATGAGTAACACATTTAACCTATGTGATAAACCGAATTTAAAAATGACGATAGACGGCCAATACGTGACTCCCGGTGCCATCCAAGGTATATACGACTTGGGTTCCATGTATGAGATATCCGCTGGATTAAAATGGACTTTCTTGAATGACCGTGCCAGCTTGACACTTAAAGGAGACGATATTTTCGCCAGCAGCATTCCACGTACCATCAAGATAAACCAAGGCAATCAATGGAGCCGGATGAGGAAATTGAATGATGAGAGATGTCTGAAATTATCTTTTGTCTGGAAGTTTGGTGGTTACAAGGAGAGGGAACATGATTCGATAGACACATCCCGTTTCGGAAAATAATAGATGCCTTGTAGTTTCATCCTAATGAACTCTTTGTTTCAATAGGATGAAACTGAATACTCTTCTAAAGGAAATCCTATATTGCTTTCGTACTCGCTTCTATCTGTTCCATTAGCAGGGTGATATTGCTCATGAATAATTTTACGGATATCGCCAATAAAATGATACCGAAGAATTTACGGATCAAGTAAATACCGCCTTTTCCTAAAACCCTTTCCACCTTCCGTGTCATACGAACCACGAAATATACCCATAGCATATTCAGTATTAACGCCACGATAATATTCACGCTGGCATATTCCGCACGGAGCGACAACAAAGTGGTGAACGATCCTGCTCCGGCTAGCAACGGGAATACCAGCGGCACCAACGTAGCCTCCTTGATTGGCCCTTGATTCTTGAAAATCTCTATGTCGAGAATCATCTCTAAAGATAGGAGGAAGATCACAAAAGCGCCGGCCACGGCAAACGACTCGATGTCCACATGGAAAAGCCTGAGTAATATATCCCCGGCGTAGAAGAACCCTAATAACAATAGAAAGGAGATTAGGGTTGCCTTCAACGCATTGACATCCTTGCCTTTATCCTTTAGGTCTATGATGATGGGAATAGCTCCGATTATATCGATAACAGCGAATAATACGATGAATGCGCTAAGTATTTGTTGGAAATTGAAATTTGTGAACATGACGTTATCCTCCTCTATTTTTTAATCCTCGTAAAGATACATATTTTTCCTTGAATTGGTCAATATGACGAAATTATTGGTGTGTGTAACTAATTTTAGCAGGCCTGAACTATCAACGTGTCAGAATTGTTCTTATATTAGAAGCAATAATCATTAAATCGAAAGGCCATGGGAGCAAAGAAGAATTTTGTGTTGGACACGAATGTCATATTACATGACTATAAGTGCATCGAGAACTTTCAGGAAAATGATATCTATCTACCCATTGTGGTATTAGAAGAGTTGGACAAGTTCAAGAAGGGGAGTGAGCAGATCAATTATAATGCCCGTGAGTTTGTTCGGGAGCTAGACTTATTGACCAGTAATGACCTGTTCTTGAAAGGCGCCTCACTAGGACCGGGAAAAGGTACACTCTATATCGTGACCGGTGATAAGTACCAGGAGAAAATAGCGCATTCTTTTCCGGATAAAACGCCAGATCACCGTATCTTGTCTTGTGCGTTGACGATCGCCGAGAAGAATCCGAAGATCAAGACAACCTTGGTCAGCAAGGATGTGAACCTTCGTATGAAGGCTCGTTCTTTGGGTATTCCCGTTGAGGATTATATCACGGATAAGGTCGTGAATGTAGATATTTTCGAGCGTGCGCAAGAGACCTATGAGAATATAGACCCCGATTTGATCGACAAGATCTACAGCTCTCCGGAAGGCGTGGACGCAGATTCGTTGGATATCAAGTCTAAGCTCGACCCGAACGAATGCTTTATCTTGAAAAGCGTACGTAATAGTGTATTGGCTCGCTACAATCCGTTTACGGATAAGATCAAGAAGGTGGATAAAGGCACGAACTTTGGTATCCAGCCCCGTAATGCCGAGCAGAGTTTCGCTTTCGAGGTGTTGAACGATCCGAATATCAAGCTGGTGGGGCTGACCGGAAAGGCCGGTACCGGAAAGACGTTGTTGGCGTTGGCCTCTGCCTTGAAACAAGCCGGCACGTATAAACAGATACTTTTGGCCCGTCCGATCGTCGCTTTGGCGAATAAGGATCTCGGTTTCCTTCCGGGTGACGAGAAGCAAAAGGTCGCTCCTTATATGCAACCTCTATTCGATAACCTGAACGTGATCAAGACTCAGTTTGCCCCGGGTAATCCCGATGTCCGTAAGATCGACGATATGCAGAAGAACAACCAGTTGGTGATCGAGGCGTTGGCCTTTATCCGGGGTCGTAGCTTGTCCGAGACTTATTGTATCATCGATGAGGCCCAGAACCTCACGCCGCATGAGATCAAGACGATTATCACCCGTGCGGGAGAGGGAACGAAGATGGTCTTCACGGGAGATATCCAACAGATTGACTCCCCATATCTAGACGCCCAAAGTAATGGCTTGGCCTATATGATCGACAAGATGAAAGGACAGGACTTGTTCGCCCATATCAACTTGATAAAAGGCGAGCGAAGCGAGTTATCTGAGTTAGCGTCAGATCTTTTGTAATTAATATAGGGAATTGAAGATTGAAAATAAACGCTTATGTGAAGCTTGATTTTTAATCTTCAATTCTTAATGATTAGTCATTTACACTCGGGCAGACATAAATTTTCCGGAAACTACCTTTATAGGAAGGGTCTCCCATATCTTTGATCTCATTCAGATGTTGTTTAAGATGGGCGGTTTCGCCGTGCTTTTGTAATTCCCCGTCGTTTTTCCAAGTCTCGGCGATAAAGAATTCGGTGCTATCGGTGAGGGATTGGTACATGCCGTAGTCGATACATCCCGGTTCTAGCAACGTGCTTTCCTTGCATTTCAAGAATGATTCCTTTAAGGCGGAGACACATTCGGGTTTTACTTTCCGTTTGATATTCAGTACGACTTCCATGGATTCTTTATTGCTTCCTCCATTCGTGCAACCGGATAGAGCGATTAATACGCAGGCCATTGAGATAAACACTTTCTTCATGATAGATTGTTTTTAAGTATTTGATACGACAAAAGTAGTGAATTTTTGATCTAAACACAGGAATCGAACATCTGATATTAAATTATTGTTGTTAGTGGAAGTTGGAATGGATATATTTGTGATAATATTAATAGCTATTTATGTTAAATTTAAAACAAGAGTCATGAGAAAGAGTTTGTTGTATGTATTTGCCGTGATTTGCACGATGGGTTTTTTTACGGCATGTGGTGATGATGACGATTCAAGTTCTTCCGGTAACTGGCAAGATCTGTCGAAAACATACGAGGGTAAGAGCGTAAATCTGGTAATGGGAGAAGTGACAATCCCTGTTGACGGTAAATCGGTCGTGATTGCCGCTTCTTCTGCGGAGAAGGCATCAGTAACCTTGAACAATATCATCCCCGAAAATAAGTCGGTCGCTATCGATGCCGCATTGAAGGAAGCGGACGGCACTTATACGTTTACCGGCGAGAGTACGGTTGGCGATTGCGTGGTATCGGTAAATGGTACGGTGAAAGGGGGCGTAGCTTCTGTTGTTTATACTCGTAAATTAACTTCTTCTATCGTAGGTAATTGGAGCTTGAAAGCGGGTGCGGGAGCTATTTATGCGAATATAGTTACCGGGAATTCTACGATCGATAATCTCGTGCCTATGATAAAACCTGCTATCGGTAACTTGATTTGGGGCAAAGTAAGCGCTGTAAATGTTAACTTACCGGAAGATGGAATCTTCGATGTTTCTTGGAGACCTATAGGGGCTTCTGAGGATAAAGGAATCGGTGAGATCACAAAAATGGCAAGTATCCAATATTGTGTGGTAGACGGGAAATTTATGGTGGTTGTGGATAAAAATTATGTGACAGTCTTGACTACTTTATTACAACAGGTTGCTGGTGACAAATTGGAGGCCGCTGGTATCTCTATTGACGAGATCATGAAGCTTTTGGTTGATTTAGGAGGTTATTATGGTCTACCTCTTAACATGAAGGTGGATGGAAGTGAGGCTACTTTTTATGCGGATAAGGATTTAATCGTACCGGTTTTGACCATGATAGCTCCTATCTTGAAACCGATGGTTCCGGAGAATTATCAGCAAATGGTAGATATGGTATTGCAACTACTTCCGAACGCAAAAACGTTAGAGTTTGGACTTAATTTCACGAAATAATTGAAAATCCTAGGTTGTAGAGACGGAGTACACCCGTCTCTACAACTGGATGAAATTTGGCAGAGTTATACCAATATAGGAGTTAATCAATTACCTTGGTGCTTTCTGATATAAGAATATCGCTATAAATGTATAAACTATATTCGGTATCCAAGCTGCTACGGCAGGACTCACATAGCCATTAATGGCGAAGGTGGAAGTAACCGTCATAAACAGGATGTAAGAAAAACTCAACGCCAATCCGATACCAATATTCATACCCATACCTCCCTTTATTTTCCGGGAAGACAACGACGCTCCGATAGAAGTCAAGATAAACGCCGCCATGATCGTGGCGAAGCGCTTATGATACTCGATCTGGAAGGTCTGTATATTCCCGATACCTCTTTTTTTCTGCCGGTTGATATACGTATTCAGCTCGGGCGTTGTCATCGTCTCGCAATCATTCACGGAAATCAGGAAGTCCGAGGGCACGATGGTCAAGGTCGTATCCTTACGGGAGCCTTCGGTGATATGTTCCCGCATGCCATCAAAATCACGGATCATATAATCGATAACGGTCCATTGATAAAGCGAATCGTATTTGATCGACTTGGCGGTCAGACGGGAGATCAATTTCTTATCTTCGAAATGCTCCAAAGAGAAACGGTATCCCATGTTCGAGCGAGCGTCATAGCTATCGAAATAAGCGATAACACCCGGCTCGATCTCCAATTGGGCGTTCTTCACGTAATCCACCTTCTTGTTGCGGATATACTTGTTCTGGAAATCGATACGAGTCTCATTCGCAGGGGGAATGATGTAAGCGTTCAGGATAAACGTCACGATAGCGATAATCGTAGCCGAGACTGCGTAAGGAAGCATTAACCTACGGAAACTCATACCGCTGGCAAGCATCGCTATGATCTCCGAACGATCCGCTAGCTTCGACGTGAAAAAGATCACGGCGATAAATGTGAACAACGGACTGAACAAATTGGCGAAATAGGGGATAAAGTTCAAGTAATAATCTACGATGATCGCTTTTAAGGGGACATCCGGATTCAAGAACTTATCGATCTTCTCGTTTATATCGAAAACGACGGAGATAGAGATAATCAAGGCGATAGCGAACACGTACGTGCCCAGAAACTGCTTGATGATATACCAATCGATCCGTTTTAGTTTAAATTTCATCTGTCTCGTTTTTTATAATCGGTTCGCTAATTGACGGACCATACCACTTTTCCATGTAGTAAAATCGCCAGCGATGATATGTGCCCTCGCTTCTTTCACCAACCATAGGTAGAAGGCGAGGTTATGGATAGAAGCGATCTGTAAGCCAAGCATTTCTTTCGCCTTGATCAAGTGGTGCAGATAAGCCTTGCTATATAAGGTATCCACGTAGGAATGTCCGTCCGGATCGACCGGCGAGAAATCGTTCTCCCATTTCTTGTTACGCATATTGATAGTACCGAAGCGGGTGAAGAGTTGGCCGTTGCGTCCGTTACGGGTCGGCATGATGCAGTCGAACATATCGATGCCTCGTTCGATCCCTTCCAGTAAATTGATCGGGGTACCTACGCCCATCAAGTAACGAGGCTTATCTTTCGGCAAGATCTCGTTCACGACCTCGATCATCTCGTACATCTTATCGGTAGGCTCGCCAACGGCCAATCCCCCGATAGCGTTTCCGTCGGCGTCTTTTCGGGCCACGTTCTCCGCCGCCCTCTGCCGCAAGTCCGTATAGACGCATCCCTGTACGATCGGGAAGAGACTTTGCCGGTAGCCGTATTTCGGCTCCGTGCTGTTGAAGCGGGCGAAACAACGATCCAGCCAACGCTCGGTCAGGCCCAGTGATTGCTTGGCGTAATTGTAGTCGGCATCTCCCGGGCAACACTCATCGAAGGCCATGATGATATCCGCACCGATAGTGCGTTCGATATCCATCACCTTCTCCGGCGTGAACATATGCTTGGAGCCGTCGAGATGCGAGCGGAACTCGGCTCCCTCTTCATGCAGCTTACGATTGTCGGAAAGGGAGAATACCTGAAACCCCCCGCTATCGGTCAATATCGGGCGATCCCATGTATTAAACTTATGCAAGCCTCCGGCCTGCTCCAAGATCTGGATACCGGGACGAAGATACAGATGGTACGTATTCCCCAAGATGATTTGTGCCTTGGTATCTTCCTTTAGCTCGGTCATATGTACACCCTTTACCGTACCTTGCGTACCCACGGGCATAAAAATAGGCGTCTCGATTACCCCGTGATCGGTGGTAATCAAGCCCGCCCTAGCGTTCGATTTTGTATCGTTATACTGTAATTCAAATGTCATGTATCAAAAATTTGTGACAAAGGTAGCATTTTTCTCTTAGAATCCGAAGTCATCTATTTCTACCTTTTTCACCTCTTCCTCTTTGGGCTTCTCCACGAACTTGTGAACCTCGTTCGCCTTAATGATGATCGCTCTCATCGGGCGTACGGGACAGATCGATTCGCAGCCGCCACAACCGATGCAAAGATCCGGGTTTACTTGCGGGATGGTAAGCGTGCCCTCGTAAGGAACCATATGCACGGCTTGGGTAGGGCAGTGCTCCGAGCAGGCCCCGCAGTCCGTCCCCTCCGTCTTTACGATACAGCGGTTGATGAAGAAGGTGGCGATGCCCACTTGCGTAGTAGCTTTCTCTTCCTTGGTAAGCGGCTTTATAGCGTGCGTGGGGCAAACCTCCGAGCAGACCGTGCATTCGTAGTTGCAATAACTGTCGATGTAAGCGATACGGGGTTTCAACATATAATCAAAGCCGTACTCCAGTCCCGTGGGACGTAGTACATGACTCGGGCATTGAGTCACGCAAATCTGGCATCCGGTACATACATCCTTGAAACGCTCTAAGCTGATCGCTCCCGGCGGTACGATAGGGGGCCATTTCTTGCCGTGCTTACCTTGCCCGTGCTGCCCTTTGCCATGCCCTTTTTCCATTCCTTGGGCAATGGTGGATACGATCGGGAGGGAGGCCGCGGCGGTAGCCCCTGCCGAGAGAAATGTACGGCGGCTGTTCGGAGCGGTAGCCTGTTGGATCACGTCCGTTTGTATGCGAGCTGTTTCGGCTTCTTTCTTGAAGGAAGGCTTGAAACGATATTGCAATCCTCCTTTAGCGCACGAGGACACGCAGTTGAAGCAATCTACGCAACGGGAGGTATCTACGGTGAGGTTCTTGCTGTCGATCGCCTCCGCCTTACAAGTATGCTCGCAATTACCACAATGCGTACAGGCTTCTTTGTCAAAGGAGATCCGGAAAAACGAATACCGGGAGATCAGGCTCAACAGCGTTCCTACCGGGCAAAGCGTATTGCAGAACAACCTTCCCCGGAATACGACCATAAGGATGAATACGAGCAACGCGACCAAAGCGGATACCACGCCGAATACCGTCACGTTGCTAATCGTGACGTGATAAAGCGTATAGTTATCCATCCGTGCCAATCCGTCGGCCAGCAGGTTATTGACCCACATGACGACCGGACGGGACAGGTTGTTCGCTATACGGCCGAAGTTACTGTACGGATCTAGCAACGTACATAATTCGATCATCCCGAAAACAGCCAGTACGAATGTAAGCCCGAGAATAGAGTACCGTAAGATATTCATGGGCTTATGATAGCTGAACCTGCGTACTCCTTTCTTTTTCTTCTTTCCGATACAGAAAACCCGGTTGATAATATCTTGCAATACGCCCGCCGGGCAAATAACCGAGCAATAGATCCGGCCGAACAATAAAGCCAATACGAATTGGAAGACTACCAACCCCGCCATTCCCCCTAAAATAGCGGGCATGATCTGGAGATGCAACAACGTGTGCAGGTTGTCCGGCAATACATCGGCGAAATCAACGAAGAATAAAAGTATGGGTACGAAAATGAGGATCGCGAGTACGACCCGCAATCCTTTTAAGTAATTAGGCTTCTTCATCCTCGATTATATCTTAATACGTTTGATCGTGACATTATCCAGATTTGTCGTACCCAGCTTTAAAGCCTCGCCTTTACCGATATGACCTACGGCAGCCATATCCAGCTTCTTCACTTGGTTGAACAGGCGAAGGGCGGCCGTGTCGATAGCGACGATATTGGTGGAGGCGATCAAGGATTTCAAGGTAGCCACATCGGCCGCGCTCTTTCCTTGTGGGCCGTTTTGGTGCATGATACGATAAGCGTCCACGATGTTCAATACCGGTTTCTTTTGCCAAGTGCAAATATCGGCGATGCATTGTTGCAAATCATTTTGATGGAAGAAACGGCGATCCCATACGATTCCCATATAGTTCTTCATGGCGCAAGTCATCTTCGCCCCACCATGGTTCTTCAATACGGGGACGTTGATCCATGCGTCCGCCTCGATCAGGGCCTCATGGATCTTGGCGCTTTTCAGGTTCACGCCACCCGGAATGGATACTTCCTTGAAATATTTCTCATCGTTGGCAGGCATGATGATACCTCCGGCCTCTTTTACGGCCTCTGCGATCCCGCTCGTCTCATAGCATTTCTGCCAGTTATCGCAGGTGTGGTCGAATACGGTCACTTTAGAGGCGCCGGCCTCCAAGCATTTCTTGACCAAGGCTTTCACTAATTTGGGGTTCGTATTACCGGCCAATTCAGGAGAGCGGTCCCAACCGATATTCGGCTTGATCACGATCTTTTGTCCTTTCTTTACGAAGTTTCCGATACCGCCAAGGGCTTCCAAGGCTTTATCTAGCATCACCTCCGGCTCTCCACCCATAACGGCTACCATATCGGGAGACTTTTCTACGGCTACGGTGTTCGTGGAAAGGGCCGCTTGCAGACCTTCAAAATTTAAGGATAGAGCTGCGCTAGCGATGACACTGGTCTTTAAAAAATCACGACGTTTCATAATTGTATACTATATTGGTTTATACTTGATTTACGGTACGGTCTTTTTTTACTCGCTTGTTATTCCGAACAAAGATAATGATTATTTTGATATGCGAGTCAACTCCTTTTACAAAGTAGAACTGCTTTTTACTGCAACCCGGGTTGCAGTGATCTTGCGTAATAAGATAAATTCTTGTCGGAAGGCATATCGGTTCTGATAATATTTTTCTACCTTGCGAGGCAAAAAACAGATTGTATGGTTTTATATTGTAGAGTATCATTGAACGCTTTTGTCGAAAGCTTTCGGAATACCTCGGGGCCTGATTCCTTTTTCACGCTTCCGGCGAAGGGGTTGATGCATATCGTGCCGCAAGAGGAGATCGAGTATGGGCTTTCCTTGCTTAGGGAGTCTATCGGTTTGTATGAGGAACGCAAAGGGATACCTGTGGAAAAGAGCAAGAAAGCGATGCCCTTTTTCAGGCAGGACAGCCGGATGCTGGTGGGGCCGGAGATAGGCATGTACGTGATCCCTTTGTATGAGAAACCCGGTGAGCCGGCCCGGTCTGCCGAGCCTTCTCTGCTCCTTGAGCTGGACTATCAGTCGTTGGGCGAGCTTTGCCTGTTCGAGAATTATTCCCTGTTGTCCTGCAAGTATGAGAAGGAGCCTATCTTGAACCATTTTACGGCACAATTGGAAAAGGAATACGATACCTTCTTTTTTGATGAGGAGCACACGGGCTTTACGCCTGATTCCCGCTTTTTCTCGATGCTGTGTAACGCCTGTCTGGAGGTGAAGCATCCTTCCTCGGTGGGGGATAAGGAATGGCGGTTGGCCTCGCTGCAAGCTACGGACGAGGTGCTCTATCGTTATGAGCATGGAAACTTGATCCCATACGTCCCGGTATCGATGCCGGTAGACTGCCTGAAACGGGTTTATCTGGAAGATTTCCGACGGCAGCCCTTATTATTCGGGACTTTGAACGGTTTCTTGAAAAGCAAGGGACTTCCCGCCGAACAATTACTAAACTTATCATAAAGGAATGAAGACAGTATCAAATCAAGAACTAACGATCCGTGTCTCCGAACATGGAGCGGAGTTGAGTAGTATCGTAGCGAACGCTACGGGAAAGGAGTATCTCTGGCAAGCGGACCCCGCTTTCTGGAAACGTCATTCCCCGGTATTGTTCCCGATCGTCGGGAGCGTATGGAAGGCCGAGTATCGGAACGAGGGAACCGTGTATCCGCTGTCGCAGCACGGCTTTGCACGGGATATGGATTTTACGTTGATCGATGAGGCGGAGAATGAGTTGCGTTTTGCGCTGGAAAGTACCCCGGACACGCTGAGAGCCTATCCGTTCCCTTTCCTTTTGGAGATCGGGTATCGTTTGGAGGGCAATAAGGTGGAGGTGCTTTGGCGTGTGAGGAATACGGGAGATCAGACGATGCATTTCCAGATCGGCGCTCATCCGGCTTTCCTGTACCCGAATTATGAGGTGGATCAACCGGATCGGGGGTATTTCGCTTTCGATGTGAAAAAAGATCTCGTATACCGTGCGCTGGTGGAGAAAGGGTGCGTAGGGGATGTGGTTCGTCCGGTACCTTTGGATGCGGACGGCTTGCTGCCGTTGAATATCCATACGTTCGATATCGATACGTTTATCTTGGAGGACAGCCAGATTAAGCGGGTGGACTTATTGGATGTGGAGAAACGTCCGTACCTTTCGCTTACCTTTACGGCTCCGGTGGTAGGCTTATGGTCTCCGCCTACGAGAAACGCTCCGTTTGTCTGTATCGAACCTTGGTATGGGCGTTGCGACCGGGTGGATTATACGGGTGAGTATAAAGACCGGGATTGGGTATGGCATTTGGAACCGGGAGAGGTCTTCGATGCCTCCTATACGATAGAGATAGCGGGGGCTTGATCGCTTTGTTGATATTTGCCGTAGGCAGACGACGCTGATTATATCGTGATCGTCTGCCTATGTTTTGCTTTAGATGTTGGCTATTTTATTCAATAGCTCTATCTTCCCGAATAAGATCAGTAGATCATCCGCCTCGATCACCAATTCCTCGGTGATGCGGCTGATAACCTTGTATTCTGTCTGTGTGAGCCCGATCAGGTTCTTTTTCTCGTAAGGGCGTTCGATCGCTATCAGATGGATGCCGAAATTCTCCTCGAAATCGATGTTCTTGATGGTTTGCCCGACAAGAGTGGCCGGTGTCTTGATCTTATAGAGATGTTCCGTGTCGGTTACTTTATACCAATGCCTGAACAGGCCGCCTAAAGACGCTTGGGAGGTATACATCGTAGAGAAATCCTCTTCCGGTGTGATAATCTCGCTTACCCCGATCGCACGGATCACAGTCTCATGGATCGAGGAGATCGCCCGCACGATCAGTTTGCCCGCATCCAGACTCTTCAATAAAGCGACGGTCTGAACGGAAGTCCCGAAATCCTTACCGAATGTTACGATAATGGCATCCATCTCGCTCAATGGCAGGGTGCTCAATGCCTCTTTGTCCGTGGAGTCCAAGGCGATCGCCCCCGCTATGTCGTTCTTTAGCATATCGACACGATGCAGATCCATGTCTACGCCGATCACCTCATTGCCGACACGTGTCAAGTCCTTCGCTATCGCACGTCCTAAATTCCCTAATCCGATTACTAAATATTTCATGCTATCTTATTTTTACATTAATATATTTTCTTGTGGATATGTATAGTCCTTTTTCGTGTATTCCTTGCAGAAACTTACGAGGAAGGCCAATACCCCGATACGTCCGACCAGCATCGTGCTGATAATGATGATTTTCCCGATAGGGGTGAGGTGAGGGGTATAATCGATACTCAAGCCTACGGTACTCAAGGCGGAAACAACCTCGAACAATAGGGAGAACAGCGGCGCCCCTTTTTCCGTATAGGATAATACCCACGTAGCGATCGCCACCCACATGAAGTACATCATGATGATAGCGAATGCCCGGCGGATGGCGAATGGGGCGATCTCCCGTTTTCTCACTTCCACTTTATCTTTCTCACGTGCGGCGTTCAAGGTCGTAACCAGAGCTACGAAAACGGTGGTCACTTTCAAGCCGCCGCCGGTGGACATAGGGGCGGCTCCGATTACCATAAGGATCAACGTCAGCATTAAGGTCGGAGGGGCCAATGTAGCCATATCCGCTACGTTGAATCCTGCCGTTCTAGGCGTGACGGCGCCTAAGAACGCATTTGCCAGTTTCCCCCGCAGGGGAAGGTCGCCCAAGGTATTGTCATACTCGAAAAAGAGGTAGAAAGCCGTTCCGGTAATTAACAGGATCAAGGTAGATATAACAACAATGTACGTATGTACATTAATAATACGGGGCGTATGGATATAATGCTTTTGCTTACCGATCAATATCTTGATACCATTCATCAGCAAGTGATGCAAGAGTTTCAGGTAATTGAAGACGATCGGGAAGCCCAAGCCTCCGAATATAATCAGCATGGCTATCCAGAAATGGAGGTTGTACTTATCCGCCACTAACGGATCGTACATATTGCCGCTCAAGGTAGAGATCCCTGCGTTACAAAAAGCGGACACGGCATGAAACATTGCGTAGAATAATTCCTGCTGCGTACCTCCCGGCAGGCTTCCCCGTACGTCCATATAAATAAAATAGGCGCCGATCCCCTCGATAAACAAGGTCACGAAAAGAATGTTTAAGATGACCCGGAACAACCCTCCCGTCCGATCCTCGTTCAACATATCTTTCAGCATCATCTTGCTCGTAAAAGAGGATTTCCCCATGAAGGAGAGGGCGAAGAAAGAGGTAAATGTCATGACCCCGATACCGCCGATCTGTATTAAAATCATGATGATAATATGCCCGATATGCGTGAAACTAGTGGCTACGTCGACGGTGGTTAGTCCGGTTACGCATACCGAGGTCGTGGAGATAAACAAAGCGTCGATAAACGGAATCCGGTGCGTAGTGGCGTTCGGCAACGATAGCAACCCGGCCCCGACCAATATCACGAACACGAAACTGAGCAAGAAAAGCAACGAGGGCTTGATCCGTGTCTGCATCAGCGTGAACGTCTGCCGGGATAAGTGAATCGTGCTAAGCAGCAATAATAAGACATATACGAAGAGAGGTTTCGTAAGGAAAGACAAATAAGGCAAAGAGTGCGCTATGGCATCCTTGAAAAATATCTTGCTGGATAATACGGCGAATAAAAGGAAATAGATGCTGATATCGAGATACAACATTTTCTCCTGTATGATTTCTTGGAACCTCACCACGTACCGGAGTGTTATGCCCGTGAAAAAAGCTAGCAGGATGAATGGGCGGGAGCGCTCTAGGATATGGACGGAATCGGGTGTCTGTACAAAGCCGAATTGGTAGATCAATACGAAGAAAGAGGCTAAGGAGGCGAGTAGGATAATCGCTTCCGCTATCCCGTTCAATAATCCCTTCATTTTACCCCAATAAATCAGCCAAGAGAAGTATATGTTTTTTAGATTCATGTCCGATGTTTTATAAATATAACAAATGTAGGAAATAAAAGTTAGAGGTACGTGAAAGCGCCTTCATTATTTGTTCTCATACTAATTGTTTTACTTACATTATGTGTTGTATAGCATATTGTATGATGTACGATACTGAAATATCAGAAAAATAATCAATTAGGAGGTGCAAAAAAGACCTTTTGTAATTGCTTTGTTTAGAAAAATACTTATATTTGCGCAAATCTAATTACTGATATCATGGATACACAAAACGAGAATAGAGAGATGCTTTCCCCCTATGTTTCCGTAGACTGCGTTCTTCTCGGCATCAATGATGACAAGCTCACCGTGCTGTTGGCGGAGCGGAAAAGTGAGGAAGGCGAGTTGATCGGCTATAAATTACCCGGCAGCCTGATCTATGAGAACGAGGATTTAGATGACGCCGCCTATCGGATACTGAATGATTCGACCGGCTTGAAGCGTGTCCAATTGAAACAATTCCGTTGTTTCGGTTCCCCCGCCCGTACCTCGAACCGGTTGGACGTGATGTGGCTGGAGGCGACTTCCAAGGTGAAGATCGGACGGTTGATCACGGTCGCTTATCTCGCCTTGTGCAAGAATAGCAGGAAGACGTGTCCGGCCGATAAATCCGACTCGATCCGTTGGTGCCCTATCGACGATCTTCCTCGCTTGCCATTCGATCATAAAGAGATTATCGAGGCTGCCATACAGGAGATCCGTAATTGGGTAGAGAAGGAGCCCGCCATCATTTTCGACTATATGCCGATGAAGTTCACGGCGTTCCAGCTTAGGCGCACGTATGAGGTGATCTATAACCGTGAGATGGACGTGCGCAATTTTCATAAGAAGATGAATTCCTTGGATTACGTGGTGCCCACGGAGGATATGCAAGATGGGGTCGCCCATCGTGCCGCCCGGTATTATCGGTTTGATAAGGTGAAATATAATCAACAACGTTCGAAGTTTAATAAGATATAAAACCATACGATTATGTGTTTGTTAGGATGTGATATTGGAAGTTCTTCCATCAAGGTCTCTATCGTCGATGAGGAGACCGGGTTAACAATAGGTGCGGATTTTTATCCCAAAGAAGAGGCCCCGATCAAGGCGTTGCGTCCGGGGTGGGCGGAGCAAAATCCGGAGGATTGGTGGTCGTACGTGAAGATCGCTATGAAAGGTGCCATGAGCAAGGCGAAGGTGAAAGGCGAGGATATCAAGGCGATCGGTATCTCGTACCAGATGCATGGCTTGGTGGTGGTGGACAAGAAGATGGAGGTGCTTCGTCCATCTATTATCTGGTGCGATAGCCGTGCCGTTCCTTATGGCGAGCGTGCGTTTAAGAATATAGGCGAGAAGCGATGCCTTTCCCACCTATTGAACTCGCCGGGTAATTTTACCGCTTCTAAGCTGGCTTGGATCAAGGAGTACGAGCCGGATATCTACGACCGTATTCATAAGATTATGTTGCCGGGAGATTTCATCGCTATGCGCCTGACGGGGGATATCGTGACTACGGTTTCCGGTTTGTCGGAGGGGATTTTCTGGGACTTCAAGAATAATGTCTTATCGGAGGATTTGATGAATTATTATGGATTCAGTAAGGATCTGATCGCCGATATCCGTCCGACGTTCGGTTTGCAGGGCGAGGTTACCGCCTCGGTCGCGGCCGAGTTGGGACTGAAGAAAGGTACGCCGGTTACCTATCGTGCGGGCGACCAGCCGAATAACGCTTTATCATTGAATGTATTGAATCCGGGCGAGATAGCGGCTACCGGCGGGACTTCCGGAGTGGTGTATGGCGTGAACGGCAAGGTGAATTACGATACGCTTTCCCGTGTGAATACGTTCGCCCACGTGAACCATACGACGGAGCAGACCCGCTTGGGTGTCTTGTTGTGCATCAACGGGGTCGGTATCCTTAATTCTTGGATCAAACGGAATATAGCGCCGGAAGGTATCAACTATAATGAGTTGAATGATTTGGCGGCTACGGTTCCTATCGGCTGCGACGGCCTTTCGATCTTGCCGTTCGGAAACGGGGCGGAGCGTATGTTGCAGAATAAGCAGATCGATTGCTCGGTGCATGGATTGAACTTCAACATACATACCAAGGCCCATATGGCTAGGGCGGCGCAAGAAGGTATCGTGTTCGCCTTTAAATACGGTATGGATATCATGAATGAGATGGGGATCGATATTCAGGTAATCCGTGCGGGGAACGCGAACTTGTTCTTAAGCCCGATCTTCCGGGATGCCTTGGCGGGCGTGACGGGTACGGTGATCGAACTGTATGATACGAATGGTGCGGTAGGAGCGGCCAAGGGTGCCGGTATTGGCGCCGGTATCTACAAGAATGCGGAAGAAGCGTTCGCTTCCTTGAAGAAGATCAACGTGATCGAGCCGGACGGTTTCAAGGCGAATGCTTATTGCGGGGCGTTCGAGACGTGGAAAGAACGCTTGGAACAATCTATTTAACGGCTGAATTATTTACATTTTTAATATATATTATTATGAGTTACTTTAAAGGAGAGAAAGAATTTTTCCCGGGAATCGGACAGATTCAGTTTGAGGGACGTGAGTCAAAAAATCCGTTGGCATTTCATTATTATGACGCGGATAAGGTAGTTATGGGTAAAACACTAAAGGACCATTTGCGCTTCGCTATGGCTTATTGGCATACCTTATGTGCTGAGGGAGGTGATCAGTTTGGTGGTGGAACAAAATCATTCCCTTGGAACGACAGCACGGACGCTATCACCCGTGCGAAGTACAAGATGGACGCCGCTTTCGAGTTTATGACCAAATGTAATATTCCTTACTATTGCTTCCACGACGTGGACGTGGTGGACGAGGCTCCTACGCTGGGCGAGTTCGAGAAACGTTTGCAGACGATGGTGGAACATGCCAAGGAGCATCAAGCCGCTACCGGAAAGAAGCTTCTATGGTCTACCGCGAACGTCTTCAGCAATAAGCGTTATATGAATGGCGCCGCTACGAACCCTTATTTCCCGACCGTGGCATGCGCTGGCACGCAGATCAAGAACGCTATCGACGCTTGTATCGCCTTAGGGGGCGAGAACTATGTATTCTGGGGCGGTCGTGAGGGTTATATGAGCCTATTGAACACGAACATGAAACGTGAGAAGGATCATTTGGCTATGATGTTGACGATGGCCCGTGATTATGGTCGTAAGAACGGTTTCAAGGGTACGTTCCTGATCGAGCCGAAACCGATGGAACCGACGAAACATCAATATGACGTGGATTCGGAGACCGTGATCGGCTTTCTTCGCCATTATGGACTGGACAAGGATTTCGCCTTGAATATCGAGGTGAACCACGCTACCTTGGCCGGACATACATTCGAGCATGAGTTGCAAGCCGCCGCCGACGCCGGCATGTTGTGCAGTATCGACGCAAACCGTGGCGATTACCAGAATGGTTGGGATACGGATCAATTCCCGATGGATATCTATGAGCTGGCACAGGCTTGGCTGGTCATCCTTGAGGGAGGTGGCTTGACTACCGGAGGTACGAACTTCGACGCCAAGACCCGCCGTAATTCTACGGACTTGGAGGATATCTTCATCGCTCATATCGGTGGTATGGACGCTTTCGCCCGTGCCTTGATGATCGCCGCCGATATCCTTGAGCACTCAGATTACCGCAAGATGCGTGCCGAGTGCTACGCTAGTTTCGATGCCGGTGAGGGCAAGGCATTCGAGGATGGCAAGCTTACGCTGGAAGATCTTCGTACGATCGCTTTGCGTGACGGCGAGCCGAAACAGATCAGCGGTAAGCAGGAATTATACGAGATGATTGTAAATCTGCATATCTAAATAATTGAAAATCGAGAATTGGGAATTGAAAATTATCGTGCGTAAGCCCTAGTTTTCAGCTCTCAATTCTCAGTTTTTAATTAATAAATCTATTCCATGAAAAGTAACAACACTTATATTTTCGCTCTTACCTTGGTCGCTACCTTGGGAGGCCTGCTGTTCGGGTATGACACGGCGGTGATCTCCGGTACGGTAGAGTCTTTGCGTAAGTTCTTCATCGAGCCGCAAGGGCTTCCGTTGGATCAAGCCAACGCCTTGGAGGGGTTCGTGGTGAGTAGTGCGTTGATCGGATGTATCCTCGGCGCCTCGTTCGCCGGGTGGATCAGCCAGCGTTACGGCAGGAAGCCTACGTTGATACTGGCCGCTATCCTTTTCTTGCTTTCCGCTATCGGCTCGGCTTGGCCGGAGCTGTTTATCGGCATGCCCGGAAGTGGCGATCATACGTTTATGTATGCGTTCGTGGCTTATCGTATTCTGGGAGGTATCGGCGTGGGGCTGGCCTCTATGGTATCGCCGATGTATATCGCCGAGGTGGCTCCGGCCGATCGCCGGGGGAATCTGGTGGCATGGAACCAGTTTGCCATTATCTTTGGTATGCTGGTGGTATATTTCGTGAATTATACGATCGCCCTTCAAGGAGATGCTGCTTGGCTGAATACGATCGGCTGGCGTTGGATGTTCGCTTCTGAGATTATTCCGGCGGTATTGTTCCTCTCGTTCTTGATGTTCGTGCCGGAGACGCCTCGTTACCTCGTGATGCGTGGGCGTACGGAGCAGGCGTTGGGCGTTTTGAGCCATTTGATGGATCGGGCGGACGCTGGCCGTGAGCTGGAGGACATACGGAATAGTTTCAAGGAGAAAGCTCCGTCGATGAAGCCTTACTTCCGGTTTATGGGGACTTGGCTGGCGCTGTTCTTGGCCGGCTACGGGTTGTTGTCGTGGGCAGGTAATACGAATGCGTTGGAGATCGCCTTGTTGGCTAGTTTCTGTATCGCCTTGCTGTTCCCGATCCGGTCGTTTGGCGTGCTGATCATCTTGGTGGGCGTGTTGCTCTCCGGTTTCCAGCAATTCGTGGGGATCAACGTGGTGCTTTACTATGCCCCGGAGATCTTCAAGACGATGGGAGCGGCCACGGACGCCGCCCTTTTGCAACAGATCGTGGTAGGGGCGGTGAACCTGTCGTTTACCGTATTGGCTATTTTCACGGTGGATAAGTTCGGACGCCGTCCGTTGATGATTATCGGGGCGCTCGTCATGGCGGTATCTATGTTGATCTTGGGAACTACTTTCTATACGCGTTCGGTGGGTATGGGATCATTGGTCTGCATGCTGGTTTATACGGCGGGATTCGCTATGTCGTGGGGCCCGGTCTGCTGGGTGCTGCTGGCCGAGATCTTCCCGAACTCGATCCGCTCCACGGTGATGAGTATCGCCGTAGCGGCGCAGTGGATTGCCAACTTCTTGGTATCATGGACATTCCCAATGCTGGATAAGAATCAATACTTGACCGATACGTTCAATCACGGTATGGCCTATTGGATCTATGGCGTGATGGGTATATTGGCGGCGTTGTTCATCTGGAAATTTGTCCCCGAGACGAAAGGAAAGACGCTGGAGGAGATGGAAGGTTATTGGAAACGGTAACCAAACCTGAGACAAGATAATATATGAGTAAAAAAGGACGGATCAATCTACCCGTCCTTTTTTCGTAATGAACCTTAATGCCCCAATTTAGACGCCGGATTTGCCATCGCCGCCCGATAACTCTGGAAAGTAACCGTAGATACGGTCAGTGTCATTATGATTACCAAAGCCACTAAAAATACCCATACGTAGATCGGCGTTTTATAAGCGAAGCTTCGTAACCAAATATGCACCCCGTAGTAAGCAAGCGGGATCGAGATAATAAAACAGACGAGCGTGATCCGGAGGAAAGACGAGTTCAGCATCCAAAGGATCTGCCGGACCGTGGACCCATGTACTTTCCGCACGGCTATCTCCTTTTCCCGTCCCTGTAGCTCAAAGATAACCAGTCCGAATACTCCCACGAGGGATAAAAAGACGGCCATCAGGCAAAGGGCGGTAATCAGCGCTCCCTGCCGCCCACTTTTACTGTAAAGCTCCTCCAGCGCCGTATCAAAGAAATGGATATCGGCCGGATAACCCGGGATCAATTCATCCGTTACCTTCCGGATATGCTCGATAGCCGTCCGGGGATTTCCGCCGGCGATCTTGACATAAGCGTATCTTTCCGGCACCGAACGGCGGTAATGATTCTTAGCCGAGGTCCAAAGTCCCATCGGGCGTAACTCTTTATACAGGGATTCATAATGGACATCCTCAAAGATACCGACAATCCGTACCGGTATATCATTATCCGTGATGCTTGTTCCTACCAAGTCCGATAGGTCGTCCGGTTTCTCGGGGGAAAGACCCGAGGCGATCTCCCTCGCTGCTGTCTCGCTAAGGAGGCAAACGGCCTGCGTGTTATCCGCCGCCTCATCCGTCGGCCGGAACTTCCTTCCGGCGATCATCTTTACATCCATTAGCTCCGGGAAATTGGCGGATACTCCCAGCCAGCTCATATAGTAATGTTGGCCTTTGTAATTATACCCGATGAAAGAACGTGATTCGTCCGAGACAAATTTGAACTCACTAAAGGAAACATCACGGATAGCGGGGCTTTCCAAGAGACGTGCCTTGAACAATTCGCCCTTTTTCAAGGCCGCTCCCATGCTTAGTCTTACCTCCAGTACGTTTTCTTTATTGAATCCCAAGTCCACGTTCCCTATATATCTGTTTTGCAAGGAGACGAACAACGCTCCGACAATCAGCGTGATCGAGATAACGAACTGGAACCCTATAAGTAACTTGCGAGTGTTCTTGGCCCGGTCGCTAAGGGTAAAAGACTTGTTCAGCGCCATGACAGGAGGAAACGAGGTGATATAGAAAGCGGGATACAAACCGGCCAGTATACCGCCGCCTGCGACAAGGAAGAATGTGTACGCCGGAATCTTCCAGTTGGCATACAGATTCAACGGATGCCCCACCATATTCGTGACCCATTGCACGTTATTCAAAAATAATAGGAAAAGCAAGGCGAGGAAGAAGGCGACAACCGAGATTCCCAAGGACTCCAAGACCAGATACTTCCGTAGCGTGGCGTCCGAGCTTCCCAGCACTTTCTGGATGGTGATCGACTTGGTGCGTATCGGCGCCAAGGCTATCGACAGGTTGATATAATTGACCAAGGCGATACCTATGATCAGGATGGCGATAAAGAATAACATATTCGTCCGTAGCTTATTACCGATGGGAGCGGCGTCCGCTCGGACCGGCTGGCCGAAATAGAGATCTGACAAGGGCCGGAGGCGCATATCCTCGATCGTGAAACTTTTCAGGAAAGCCCGGCTATCGGCCATATAGGTCTCGGTAGTGACAGAGGCGGATTCCGGCGTCGACATCAGCAGATAACAATAGTAAAGGCCGGTATGCCAGTTTTCCATCATCTCTTTCTCCATGATCGGGATATACAGGGCATTCTTCACCCGGGTGTTTTCCGGGAAATCGCGAAAGACGCCTCCCACGATATATGCCGGCTCAAAACTAAGCCCATATATAATCGAGCCTTCGGCCCCGGCGAACTCCGACAGATAAACCGGCTTCCCGATAGGATTTTCCTCGCCGAAGAGTTTCCGGGCCATGCTCTCCGGGATCAGCGTCCCTTCCGGATGTTTCAGGCAATCCGTATCGCCGGCCACCAGCTCGAAGCCAAAGACCTTAGTATATCCCGGGGTGATCCGTTCCACCTGCTCCATATAGCTCCGTGCGTCGGGTCCTTCACTGGCTGATATCCCAAAATGTACGGAGGAGTAAACAAGGTTGTTTGTGATAGCGGCCGCTTCTATATAAGGGGAGGCGGCGATGAAACGCTCGAGTTGTGGACGTGCGAAATTAGCCTCCCATATCCCGTCATCCCGCTTGTTTTCTAACTGAAAGATCCTTTCCCTGTTCAAGAGGGAAGCGTCGAAGCTATATTCATGACCGACATGTATGCTTATCAGCATGAATAACAGGAAAGCGAAGCTAAGTCCTAAAAGATTAGTGACCGTCGCTAATTTATAATGTCTCAAGACATAAAGCAGGTTCTTGAATGTACTTTGCATGGTATAAGTTCTTTTAATTTTAAACCCTTTGATCTGGAAATACAAAGCAAAGCTATTCCTTTATTTACGTTCCTGTGTTATTTTTTTGACAAACGGTTACTTTCTGTTGATGAATTGTGATATTATCAATAATTTCCTTATTTTTGCCATCATACTTCAAAAAGAAACAAGCGCTATGTTACACAAAGGCTATCGGATGCTTTTCAACTGCCTGATGTTTTATCTCTAGCAGATACTCTCCCTATATAAACTCATTGGGGCGGGGATGCCCGTCCTGTGTAACAATAAAAAATAACCTTGATGAGGGCGGATAGATCCTACCTCTACGATAAAACATATAATTTTATGAATACAACCCATCACACACATTCATGCGTACATGATACCGTCTCTTCCGTAGGAGCGAACAATTTCGGGATGAACGACCGTATCAAACGTCTGCGCCGGCAGACCTTCGAGGCCCAACCTTCCCTCTCCATCGAGCGGGCCTTGATCGAGACCCGTTTCTATCAGGAGAATTACGGGAAGTATCCGATCCCTATCCTGCGTGCCCTGAACTTCTTGGAGATCTGCAAGCGGAAGACGATCTATATCGGCGAGGACGAGTTGATCGTCGGCGAGCGGGGGCCCCGCCCCAAGGCCGTGCCTACCTTCCCGGAACTTACCTGCCATAGCGTGGAGGACTTGCATATATTGAATACCCGGGAGTTGCAACGTTACACTATCTCCCAAGAAGATATCGATACCTACGAGCGGGAGGTGATCCCGTACTGGAAAGGCCGTACCCAGCGGGAACGCATCTTCAGCCACGTCCCCAAGGAATGGAAAGAGGCGTACGAGGTGGGTATGTTCACCGAGTTCATGGAGCAACGTGCCCCCGGGCATACCGCTTTGGACGGCAAGGTCTACCAATATGGCCTGCTGGACTTGAAGAAACGTATCGAGGGGGAACTAAGCGCCTTGGATTTCATGAACGACCCCGAGGCCACGGACAAGCAGGAGGAGCTGACGGCCATGTCTATCTCCTGCGACGCCGCAATCCTGCTGGCCGAGCGACATGCTGACTTGGCCGACGAGATGTCTCTCACCGAAAAAGATCCCCGCCGTGCCGCTGAGCTGAGGAAGATCGCCGAGGTATGCCGCTGGGTTCCCGCCCACGCTCCCCGTACCTATTGGGAAGCGATCCAGATGTACTGGTTTGTCCACCTCGGTACGATCACGGAGCTGAATGGTTGGGATGCCATGAACCCCGGTCATTTCGACCAGCATCTGGCGCCTTTCTACGAGAAAGAAATCGCCGCCGGAACCTTGACCCGTGACGAGGCGAAAGAGTTGATGTCTTGCTTCTTCATCAAGGTAAACAATCATACCGCCCCGCCAAAAGTGGGTATCACGGCGAAGGAGAGCGGAACCTATAACGATTTCACGAACCTGAACATCGGCGGCATCCGGGCGGACGGTAGCGATGGCGTAAGCGAGGTCTCCTATATCATGTTGGAGACGATCGAGGAGCTGCATATCCTCCAGCCCGGCAGCGCCATCCACGTCAGTGCCCGTACGCCGGAGCGTTTCCTTCGTGCCGGGTGCAAGGTGATCCGCCAAGGCCACGGCTACCCGTCGGTATTCAACCCGGATGTGTACGTGCAGGAGTTGATGCGGCAAGGCAAGTCGCTGCGTGACGCCCGCGAGGGAGGTTGCAGCGGTTGCATCGAGGTGGGCGCTTTCGGGAAGGAGGCGTACGTGTTGACCGGTTATCTGAACGTGCCGAAGATATTGGAGGTGACGCTGCATAACGGCGTAGATCCGGTAAGCGGTCGCAAGGTCGGTCTGGAGACCGGCGATCCCCGTGGTTTCCGGACGTATGAGGAGCTTTACGCGGCATTCATGCGCCAGATCCATTATTTCGTGGACATGAAGGTGCGGGTCAGCAACTATATCGACCGCATGTTCGCCAAGTACGCCCCCGCCACGTTCCTCTCCCTGTTTATCGATGATTGTATAGCGAAGGGTAAGGATTACTACAATTGCGGGCCTCGTTACAACACCACTTATATCCAGTGTACCGGATTAGGCACGATAACCGATAGCCTTTCCGCTTTGCGGAAACACGTCTTCGAGGATAAGACCTTCACGATGGAAGCCTTGTTGGATGCGATGGCGGATAATTTCGAGGGACATGAGCCAATGCGCCAAATGATCCTGAACCGTACGCCTTTCTTTGGCAACGATGATCCGTACGCCGACCAGATCGCCGTCCGTGTCTTCGACGATTTATATGACGCGATCGAGGGCAAGCCGAATACGAAAGGGGAGTGTTTCCATTTGAATATGTTATCCACCACTTGCCACGTCTACTTCGGCAAGGTGATGGGAGCCACCCCGAACGGCCGCTTGGCCGGGCGTGCCATCTCCGACGGTACCTCGCCCTCGCACGGAGCCGATACCCACGGGCCGTCCGCCGTTGTCAAGTCCCTCGGCAAGCTGGATCAGGTGAAGAGCGGCGGCACGCTGCTGAACCAACGCTTCCTGCCCAGCCTGCTCCGGCGGGAGGAGGATATCTCGAAGCTGGCCTCCTTGATCCGTAGCTACTTCGCCTTGGGTGGCCATCATATCCAATTCAATATCGTGGATACGGAAACGCTTTACGCCGCCCAGAAGTGTCCGGAGGACTACCGGGATCTGCTGGTCCGTGTAGCGGGCTATAGCGACTATTTCAACGATATGAACGCCGATTTGCAAGCGGACGTGATCGCACGTACGGAGCAAGAGACTTTCTAGGCCATGCTGTTATTCGATATCAAACGATACGCCATAAACGACGGGCCGGGCATTCGTGTCACGATCTTCATGAAAGGATGCCCGCTTGCCTGCGTATGGTGCCATAACCCGGAAGGCATCTCGCCCCGGGCGGAGAAGCTGTATACGAGAAAGAAGTGCATAGGTTGCGGGGCCTGCGTGGATGTATGCCCCACCGGGGCGTTGACCTTGACGGAGGCGGGTATCGTCACGAATCGGTCTCTGTGCCGGACATGCGGTAGATGCGCCGAGGTTTGTCCCACCTTGGCGATGGAGATGTCCGGCCGTGAGTATTCTATCGACGAGGTCATGCGTGAGATCGAGAAAGAGACGGTCTTTATGGATCGCTCCGAGGGAGGCGTTACCTTCTGCGGGGGAGAGCCGTTGTCGCATCCATCGGATTTGGTTGCCCTGCTGGATCGTTGCGGAGCGTTGGGAATCCATCGTGCGGTGGATACGACCTTGTTCGCCTCGCCGGATACCGTCCGGAGCGTAATGGAGCGCACGGATCTTTTTCTGGTGGATTTAAAGCATATGGATTCCGGTAGCCATCGTCGTTTCACGGGTGTCCCGAACGAGCGTATCCTCTCCAATCTTCGGATGATCGCCGAGGCCGGCATAGACTTCCTCATCCGTATCCCGTTGATCGAGGGCGTCAATGCGGACGAGGAAAATATATCCCGTTCCGCCATCTTCTTGGCCTCCTTGCCGTGGGAGCGGAAAGTCGTTAATCTCCTCCCGTACCACGACATCGGAAAAGGTAAGCACGATAAGCGAGGAACCCTCTACAATCCCGGGCACCTTCCGCTATCCACCCCTTCCGAAGCAGTCCTGCAAAGGTGCATCGATCAATTCGCCTCCTGCGGGATAACCGCGTTGATCGGAGGATAATTAGAATAGGGGTGGGAACTGCTCGCCCTCATTTTACCATTTCTTCCGATACTCCGTAGGCGATATCCCGACGTGTTGCTTGAAGTATTTACCGAAGAAGGATTGGTTGGCGAAGTTTAGCCGGTCTGATATCTCTTGGATGGAAAGGGTGGAGGAGGATAATAACGCCTTCGCCTCCAAGACAACGTAATTATCGATCCATTCCCCGGCTGTACGGTTGCTAACGTTCTTTACCAAAAGAGATAAATATTTTGGAGTGACACATAATTTCCCGGCGTAGAAAGCTACCGATCGTTCCTGCTTATGATGTAAGGCGAGCGTTTGTATGAACGCCGCGAACAACTCCTCTTGCCGGCTCTTCTTCACCTCGATCGGCATATGATTCTTAAACATGCCGTAAACCTCGTGGAATACCGCCAACAATAAGCTCTGGGCAATCTCTTTCCGGTAAGGATGCCCTTTCGCTTTCACTTTCTTCCAGAGGAAAGAATGATATTCCTTGATACAACCTATCTCCTCGGCATTCAACTCAGTGACCGGATGCTCCTTGATGTAGAAGAACGCCGGCAAGGTATTCTGTATATGAGGAATGATCTCCTCCATGAAATTCTTGGAGATGACGATGAAGATCCCGGCCACGTCCTCGCTACGTTCCACGTGTTGGATGATCTGATCGGGCAAGGACAATACGAGATGGTTTTCCCCTACGACATATTCCTCCATATTGATCCGTATACGCATGAAGCCTTTCGTGCAAAGCGCGAATACGACGGCGTCTATTCGCATCGGATGGTCGAGCGAGGGAATATCGTCGATGTTATCGAATATGGCGAAATCCTCGTCGATAAAGTCTATGCCGGGTACGTTCTCGATAAGAGAGATACAAGCTTGAGGTAGATCTGTTACGTTCATAATTTATTCTTGTTTGGGCGATAAAATTAGTGAAATAATAGAATAATCCAATTGAAATGTGTCAAATAGGACAATTTGGTTGCAAAACGGAACTTCTTTGGAGTGGATAAACTCATCATCTTCGCGGTATAATAAATCATAGGATATGAAAAGGATGAAAGGCATTGTTTATGGAGGATTATTATCCGTCGTGTTCGTGATGTCCGGATGCTCGGGCAGTCAAAAAGAGGGACGGGATAGCAAAGAGATCCCGGTGGAGATCGTGAAGGTAGCGAAGACCGTTCCGGCGGATACAAGGAATTACGTGGGAACGGTAGAGGAGGTCGTATCCTCCTCGATTAGTTTTCAGGTGATGGGTAATGTAGAGCGAGTATTGGTGGGCGAGGGGCAGAAGGTCCGTGAGGGCCAACTACTAGCGGTGTTAGACAAGGCTACGCTGGAAAACGCCTATAATGCCTCGGCCGCTTCCTTGCGACAAGCGGAGGACGCCTATGCCCGCATGAGAACCTTGCACGAGAATAAGAGCCTGCCGGATATGAAATGGGTAGAGGTGGAGAGCAAATTGGAACAGGCCCGTTCCATGGAGCGAATCTCGAGGAAAAACCTTGAGGACCGGAACCTGTATGCCCCGTTCGGCGGCGTTATCGGCAAGCGCATGGTTGAGGCGGGAGAGAACGTGCAGCCCGGGCAACCGGTTTTCTCCTTGTTAAGGATAGAGACGGTAAACGTGAAGATCGCCGTTCCGGAGAATGAGGTCGCCACGCTCGGCGATCAAGCCGCTATGATAAAGGTAGCCGCTCTGGGCGGACAATGTTTTGAGGGGAAAGTGACGGAGAAAGGTATCGTGGCCAACCCTATCTCCCATACTTACGAGGCGAAGATCCGGCTGGAGAACCCGTCTGGCGCTTTGTTGCCCGGCATGGTTTGCGATGTACGCCTGTCGGGAGAGGAATCCGTGCCGGCTATCGCCTTGCCGAACAACGCCGTGCTGATAGCGAACGACGGGGGGCGTTTCGTCTGGAAGATCGTAGACGGAGAGGCGAAAGCTACGCCCGTACGGACGGGCGACTTGACGGAGCAGGGCTTGTTTATTCTGGAAGGGTTGAACGAGGGGGATATCGTCGTGATAGGCGGTTACCAGAAAATCAGTGAGGGCATGAGAGTGCGTGCGTTATGAGAGAACGTAAAAACGGAGTGATCGAATGGACCATGCGTCATTACCAGATCACGTTGCTGGTGATTACCGTGCTGGTCGGGTTGGGTATTTGGGGTTTGGTGGACATGCCGAAACAGGAATTCCCGGAGTTCACCATCCGCCAAGGCGTGGTCGTGGGTGTTTACCCCGGGGCGACTTCCGGAGAGGTGGAGGAGCAGTTGGCCAAGCCTTTGGAGAGATACCTGTTTACCTTCAAGGAGGTAAAGAAGAAAAAGACGTACTCCATGTCAAGGGATGGAATGGTGTACGTGATGGTGGAGCTGAACGACGACGTGAACAATAAAGACGAGGTCTGGTCGAAGATCAAGCTCGGCTTGCAGAACTTCAAGTCGCAACTGCCCTCGGGCGTACTCGCCGTCATCGCGAATGATGATTTCGGCGATACTTCCGCCTTATTGATCACCTTGGAATCGGAAGACAAGACCTACCGGGAATTGCAGCGATACATGGAGACGCTGGAAGACCGCCTGCGCCGGATCGAGTCCGTATCCAACCTGCGCCGTTACGGGGTACAAAACGAGCAGATCTCGGTCTACTTGGATCCAGACAAGCTAGCCGCTTACGGCCTAGACACCCGTATGCTGATGACAACTTTGTTCACCCAAAGCTTTACCACCGCCTCCGGCTCCTTGGAGAATGGCGGCTTGGACATTCCCATCCACCTTTCCGTGACCTATCCCTCGGAGCGGGAGGTAGGCGAGCAGATCCTGCTGGCCGATGCCGACGGGCATATGATCCGCTTGAAAGACGTGGCCCGTATCGTACGGGAATATCCCGAGCCGGATAGCTATATAACGAACAACGGCAAGAAAGCGATCATCCTTTCCATGGAGATGCGTGAGGGCCATAATATCGTACGATACGGAAAGGAGGTAGACGAGGTGCTACGTGCTTTCGAGCGGGATCTTCCCGAGAGTGTCTCGATCCGCCGGATCGCCGACCAGCCGAAGGTGGTGGGAGACTCGGTAAGTTCCTTCGTGCGGGATTTGTTCGTGTCCATCGTGGTCGTGATCTTGGTGATGATGGTATTGTTCCCGTTCCGCTCGGCATTGGTGGCGGCTACCTCCATCCCGATCAGTGTCTTTATCTCGATCGGTGTCATGTACGCTTGCGGCATCCCGCTGAATACGGTGACGCTGGCCGCCTTGATCGTGGTATTGGGCATGATCGTGGATAACTCCATCATCGTGATAGACGCCTATCTGGAATATCTGGACAAGGGCTATTCCCGTTGGTACGCCGCCGTCTATAGCGCCAAGAACTATTTCAGCTCGATCTTGTTGGCTACGCTGTGTATCTGCGTGATCTTTTTCCCGTTGCTTTTCACGATGACGGGGCAGATGTTGGATTTCGTGACCTTCTTCCCTTGGACACTTTCCATCTCCCTCATGGTGTCGCTGGCGGTGGCGATGGTCTTTATCCCGCTGCTGGAGCGGGTCTTGATCAAGAAGGGATTGAAGTCCGGGCGGGAGAATACGGGCAAGAAGAGGTTCAATCTGCTGGATGCCGTACAGGCCGTCTATACGAGGGCACTGACGTGGACTTTCCGTTTCCCGAAAACCACGATCGGTCTGGGCGTCTTGACGGTTGCCTTGGCGATCCTGATGATCACCCAACTGAGCCAGCGTATGATGCCGATAGCCGACCGGGATCAGTTCGCCGTCGAGATCTATCTCCCGCAGGGAACCTCGCTGGACCGTACCGCCGCCGTGAGCGATAGCCTCTATAAGCTGTTGTCGGAAGATGAGCGCATCCTGTCCGTCACCTCCTTTATCGGAACTTCCTCGCCCCGTTTCCAAGCTACCTACGCCCCGAACTTGGCCGGGAAGAATTACGCCCAGTTCATTGTCAACACCGCCTCGATAGAGGCCACCCGTAGCGTGTTGGATGATTATACGGACCGGTACGCCGATTATTTCCCCGACGCCTACGTGAAGTTTAAGCAACTGGATTACCAAAACGTATCCTCTCCTTTAGAGATCCGTTTCATGGGAGACGATATCGCCCGGTTGAAGCAGGCCGGGGATTCCTTGATGGCCGTGTTGCGTGAGATGGACGGCTTGGTCTGGGTACACACCAATTACGAGGAGGCCTTACCCGACGTACGGGTTCGATTGGACCCAGTGGAAGCCTCCCGCCTCGGGATCACGAAGGCGATGGCCTCGGCCGATCTGGCGATCCGTTACGACGGTCTCTCGGTTGGCTCCCTCTGGGAAGGCGATTACGCTTTGCCGATCCAGCTGAGATCCGATAAGAAAGGGGAGGGTGACGCGTTCGATAAGGTCGGCGACCAGTATCTTCCCACCATCGTCCCCGGCGTGAGCGTCCCGCTCCGGCAAGTCTCCACGATCGAGGGAGGCTGGAATGAGGGGCAGATCGTCCGTCGCAACGGCGTGCGTACCTTGAGCGTCTTCGCCGAGGTAACCCGGGGGACCAACCAGAACGCTATGCAGAAACGGATCGAGCGAGTCATGGAAAGCCGTATTATCCCGACCTTGCCCGAGGGCGTGACGTACGAGTACGGTGGAGCCAAGGAGCTGGATTTCGAGACGATGAACCCGCTGATGCAGGGCTTGGCGATCGCCGTGATCATTGTTTTCTTCTTCCTGTTGGTCAATTTCAAGAAGATCGGCTTGGCGTTGGCGGCCCTGTCCTCGTTGCTGCTCACCTTGTTCGGGGCGGCGCTGGGCTTGTGGGCGTTCCATATCGATTTCAGCTTGACGTGCGTCTTGGGCGTTATCAGCTTGATCGGTATCGTGGTGCGAAACGCTATCTTGATATTCGAGCATGCGCAAGACTTGCGGCTTCATAAGCATTATAGCCCGAGGGATGCCGCCTTCGACGCCGGCCGGCGACGCATGCTCCCGATCTTCCTGACCTCGGCTACAACGGCCGTGGGCGTGGTTCCCATGATCATCAGCGGCAGTTCCCTTTGGATGCCGATGGGTGTGGTGATCTGCTCGGGAACGGTCTTCTCGATGATCTTGGCGGTCATCATCCTGCCTGTTTTCTATTGGAAGATATTCGGGAATAAATGAATGATACGGATGTGGATTAGGATATAATATAGGAATGAATATATGCGGAAAAAAGAGATGATAAAAAGATGGATATATGGCATCGTCGGTTCCCTCGTCTTATGCGTGGGGACCGTGAGCGCCCAGCGGACATTATCGCTGGAAGAATGCCGGGAAATGGCTTTGGAGAATAATGCGAAGATGAAGAACGCCCGTTTGGACGTAGAAGGGGCGAGAGAGGGAAAAAAAGAGGCCTTTACGAAATACTTTCCGAATGTCAGCGCCGTGGGAACAGCTTTTAAGGCGAACCACGGGATGATGGATATGAGCGTGATACCGGGCCTTCTCGAGTTGTCGATGATGGATGACGGCTTGCTGGGTGGGGTGACCGCTATCCAGCCCGTGTTCGCCGGCGGACAGATCGTGAACGGCAATAAGCTGGCCGACTTGGCGCTCGAGGTGAGCCGTTACCAGATGCGCCAATCCGAGGATGAGGTAGCCCTGACGGTGGAGCGGTATTACTGGCAATGGATCTCCCTTCACGAGAAATTAAGGACGATCGAGATCGTGGAATCCTTGGTGGGGAGTCTTTATAAGGATGTGGAGGTAGCGGTCGGCGCCGGCGTGACGACCCGTAATGACCTACTGCAAGTCCAGTTGAAAAAGAACGGCGTGGCGAGCGACCGCCTGCGGGTGGAGAACGGCTTGCGTCTCTCCAAGATGGTGCTGGCTCAATATATCGGTATCGGGGAAGATGATTTCGAGATCGATTTCACGCTGCCCGCCGAGGTGCCCTCCCCTGAGCTTTACCGGGTGAGCCATGAGGAGGCGCTCCCTACGACACTCTCTTATAAATTGCTGGAGAAGAACGTGGAGGCCGCCCGTCTTCAACAAAAGCTGAAGGTTGGGCAATACTTGCCCACCGTGGGGATCGGAGCCGGGTATATGTATCACAACTTACTGGATAAGGACCGTCCGTTCGGCATGGTTTTCGCTACCGTAGCGATTCCGATCAGTGATTGGTGGGGCGGCTCGCACGCCATCCGGAAGCAAAAGCTTCAGGTGAAGGCGGCCGAGTATTCCCGCCAAAACGCCAATGAGCTTCTGTTGGTACAAATGCGGAAGCTTTGGAACGAGCTGGAGGAGTCTTATAAGCAAGTCAAGCTCTCGGAGGAGTCCATAGCGACGGCCGAGGAGAATGTACGCCTTAATACGGACTATTATAAGGCGGGCACGGTAACGCTGAGCGATCTTCTGGACGCCCAATCGCTCCTCCAGCAAAGCCGTGACCAGTATACGGGTGATTATACGGCTTATTTGATCAAACGTACGGAATATTTACAGGCGACAGGGCGTTAATTTATTTTTTTTCCATATATTTGCTTATTAACAAATAATAAAACGAGAAGTGATGATGAGCTACGCCAATTATCTTTACATAGCGATCCGTGCCGCGGTAGACGCAGGCAAGTCGATCATGGATATCTATAACGACCCCGAATCAGACTTCGGGATAGAGAGAAAAGCAGACAACTCGCCGTTGACAAAGGCGGATAAGGCGGCCCATCGATTGATAACAAACGCTTTGTCCGTTACCCCGTTTCCGGTCTTAAGCGAGGAAGGAAAGGAGATCCCGTTCAAGGAGCGCTCCAAATGGGAGACGCTGTGGATCGTGGACCCGCTGGACGGTACCAAGGAGTTTATCAAGAAAAACGGCGAGTTTACCGTGAATATCGCCTTGGTGGAGAAAGGTGTGCCCGTGTTGGGCGTCATTTATGTGCCCGTCCGGAAGGAGTTGTATTTCGCCTCCTCCTCTGTGGGTGCTTATAAGTTTACGGGAATCGATAGCAGTAGCCAGCCCTCGATGGACGAGATGAAGCAGCGGGCGATACATTTGCCGATGGCGCTGGCGCATCAAGGAGTCGTGGTAGTGGCGTCCCGGTCTCACCAAACGGAGGAGACCACCGCTTTCATCGATAATCTCCGCAAGCAGGGAAAGCCCGTTACGTTGATCAGTAGCGGCAGCAGCCTGAAGATTTGTCTGGTAGCGGAAGGCTCGGCCGATATCTATCCCCGTTTCGCCCCGACGATGGAGTGGGATACCGCCGCCGGCCACGCCATCGCCAAGTCTGCCGGTTGCGACATATATCATATCGACGGCAAGACCCCGCTTCGCTATAACAAGGAAGATTTGCATAATCCGTGGTTTATCGTGAAGTGAGGGGGATGTGTATTTTAAGTTACTGTCAGCGGTGGGAGACGGAGCATGCTCCGTCTCTACAAGCCGTACAATGCATTCTTGTTTATTTGGTTATGAACGAAATTTAGAAGACTACCTTGTAAGAATATAAGTTGGCCCAGAATCAATCATTATTGGTCTATATCCCATATAATCCTAAAAATAGGTTAGCGAAAGGAGTGCGCACTTGAGTATTCTTATTATTTTTGCGCTCTTAAAAGTAAATACATGAATTTTGATATAGTGTTTGTGTTGCTGGCCCTGATCGGCATGATCGCAGCCTTGGTATGGGATAAGATGCGGCCGGGAATGGTTCTTCTGACAGTGGTCGTGTTTTTTCTCTGCGTAGGCATTCTTACTCCCAAGGAGATGCTGGAGGGCTTTAGCAATAAAGGGATGATAACCGTAGCCATGCTCTTCCTTGTCAGTGAGGGAGTGCGGCAGAGCGGGGCTTTAGGCCAATTGATCAAGAAACTGCTTCCCGAGGGGAAGACCACCGTCTTCAAGGCGCAGGCGAGGATGCTCCCGCCCGTGGCTTTCGTGTCGGCGTTCCTGAATAATACGCCGGTGGTGGTTATTTTCGCCCCGATCATCAAGCGATGGGCGGAGGCGGTGAGGCTTCCGGCCACGAAATTCTTGATCCCTCTCTCGTATGTCACGATATTGGGCGGTATATGTACCTTGATCGGTACTTCTACGAATCTGGTGGTGCACGGCATGATTCTGGAGGCGGGATATGAGGGCTTTACGATGTTTGAGCTGGGGAAAGTCGGTATTTTTATCGCTATCGCCGGTATTTTATATTTGTTCGCTTTCTCGAATAAACTGCTTCCGGACTCGAGGACGGATACGGTATCCGAAGACGGGGAGGATGAGAATCCCGGGAATTTCCACCGGGTGGAGGCCGTGCTGGGCGCACGCTTCCCGGGTATCAACAAGACCTTGGGAGAGTTTAACTTTACCCGCCATTACGGGGCGATCGTGAAAGAGGTGAAAAGCGGCGGACAGCGTTTTACCCGTAATCTGGATACGGTGGTATTGCATGAGGGCGATACCTTGGTGTTGTGGGCGGACGATTCTTTTATCCCTACATGGGGTGAGTCTAGTGTCTTCTTGATGTTGGCGAATGGTAATGAGGCAACGGAGCCGGTATCGAGGAAGAAACGTTGGCTGGCTTTAGGACTGTTGATCTTTATGATTACGGGGGCGACGGTAGGAGAGTTGCCAGTCGTGAAAGAGGCCGTTCCAAGTATGCGCTTGGATATGTTCTTCTTTGTCTGCATTACGACAATCATCATGGCGTGGACGAAGCTTTTCCCGCCTAAAAAATACACGAAATACATTTCTTGGGATATCTTGATAACGATCGCTTGCGCTTTCGCTATCAGCAAGGCCATGGAGAATTCCGGCTTTGCCTCCATGATAGCCCGCCATATAATCGGTATGGCCGACAATTTGGGGCCGTATGCGTTGCTGGCGATTTTATTTATTATCACCAATATATTTACGGAGTTGATCACGAACAACGCGGCGGCGGCTTTGAGCTTCCCGATCGCCTTGTCGGTGGCTACGCAATTAGGCGTTGATCCGACCCCATTCTTTGTCGTGATCTGTATGGCGGCGTCGGCTAGTTTCAGTACGCCGATCGGCTACCAGACCAACCTGATCGTGCAAGGCGTGGGAGGCTATAAGTTCACGGATTTCGTGAAGGTGGGCCTGCCCTTGAACTTGATCACGTTCTTGATCTCCGTGTTTGTAATACCTATGATATGGAAGTTTTAGAAAATAATATCTATCCGATTTTCGACCGTATGCTGGGTCGTGAGGATAAAGAGGCGCTTTTGGGGCAAAGGGGCGTGATGGTGTGGTTCACGGGTTTGAGTGGCTCGGGGAAAAGCACGATTGCTATCGCCTTGGAGCGTGAGTTGCATAAACGGGGATTGCTTTGCCGCATCCTCGACGGGGATAATATCCGTAGTGGTATCAACAATAATCTCGGGTTCTCGCCGGAGGACCGGGTGGAGAATATACGCCGGATCGCCGAGGTGGGTAAACTGTTTGTCGATACGGGTGTTATAACCATAGCGGCTTTTATCAGCCCGAACAACGAGTTGAGAGAGATGGCGTCCGCTATCATCGGTAAAGCGGATTTCTTGGAGGTTTACGTAAGTACGCCGCTCGCCGAGTGCGAACGCCGTGACGTGAAAGGCCTGTATGCCAAGGCCCGGAAAGGCGAGATCAAGGAGTTTACCGGGGTTTCCGCCCCGTTCGAGGCGCCGGAGCGTCCGGACCTGTCCTTGGATACCTCCGTATTGAGCGTGGAGCAATCCGTGAGCCGGTTGTTGGAGTTGATCGTACCGAAAGTAGAAATTAAACACTGAAAAAAGATATGTCTGATTACAAGTTAAGTCATTTACAGGAGCTGGAGGCCGAGTCTATCCACATCATCCGTGAGGTAGCCGCCGAGTTCGAGAATCCTGTTATGCTTTATTCCATCGGGAAGGATTCTTCCGTGATGGTCCGTCTGGCCGAGAAGGCTTTCGCTCCGGGTAAGGTTCCTTTCCCGTTGATGCACATCGATTCGAAATGGAAGTTTAAGGAGATGATAGAGTTCCGTGATTCTTACGCGAAGAAATTCGGCTGGAACTTGATCGTGGAGTCTAATATGGAGGCTTTCCACGCGGGCGTGGGCCCGTTCACGCATGGAAGCAAGGTGCATACGGACTTGATGAAGACGCAGGCCTTGCTTCGTGGCTTGGATAAATATAAGTTCGACGCCGCTTTCGGCGGCGCCCGTCGTGACGAGGAGAAGAGCCGTGCGAAGGAACGTATCTTCTCGTTCCGCGATAAGTTCCATCAATGGGACCCGAAGAACCAGCGCCCGGAGTTGTGGGATATCTATAACGCCCGTGTGCATAAGGGCGAGAGCATCCGTGTATTTCCGCTATCGAACTGGACGGAGCTGGATATCTGGCAATATATCCGTCTGGAGAATATCCCGATCGTTCCCCTGTATTTCGCCAAGGAGCGTCCGTGCGTGGAGATCGACGGTAATTTGATCATGGCGGACGACGACCGCTTGCCGGAGCAATACCGGGACCAGATCCGTATGCGTATGGTCCGTTTCCGTACGTTGGGCTGCTGGCCGCTGACCGGCGCCGTGGAGAGCGAGGCGGATACGATCGAGAAAATCGTGGAGGAGATGATGACCACGACGAAGAGCGAGCGTACGACCCGTGTGATCGACTTCGATCAAGACGCTAGTATGGAGCAGAAGAAACGGGAAGGGTATTTTTAACACAGAAGAGACATGGCAGATACAAAATTAAATATAAAGGAATTCCTAGATAAGGACGAGCAGAAGGACCTGCTGAGATTCTTGACCGCCGGCTCGGTGGATGATGGCAAATCGACCTTGATAGGCCGATTGCTGTTTGATAGTAAGAAAATATACGAGGATCAGTTGGATGCCTTGGAGCGTGACAGCAAGCGTATGGGCAACGCCGGCGAGCATATCGACTACGCTTTGTTGCTGGATGGCTTGAAGGCCGAGCGTGAGCAAGGTATCACGATCGATGTGGCTTACCGCTATTTCAGCACGAACAACCGTAAGTTCATCATCGCCGACACCCCGGGGCACGAGCAGTACACCCGGAATATGATCACGGGTGGTTCCACGGCGAATCTGGCGATCATCTTGGTGGATGCCCGCACGGGCGTGATCACGCAAACCTGCCGTCACACCTATCTGGTATCTTTGCTGGGGATCAAGCATGTGGTACTGGCCGTGAATAAGATGGACTTGGTGGACTTCGACAAGGATACGTTCGACCGGATCGTGGCGGATTATAAACGTTTCGTGGAGCCGCTGGATATCCCGGATATCACGTATATCCCCTTGTCGGCCTTGGATGGCGATAACGTGGTGGAGAAGAGTGATCGTACGCCTTGGTACGAGGGTACGTCTTTATTGGATTATCTGGAGAACGTGCCTATCGACTTGGATCGTAACTACGAGGACTTCCGTTATCCGGTGCAATACGTGTTGCGCCCGAATCTGGATTTCCGTGGGTTTAGCGGCAAGGTGGCCAGCGGTATCGTGCGTAAGGGAGATACGGTGATGGCGTTGCCTTCCGGGAAGACCTCGAAGGTAAAGAGCATCGTCACCTACGAGGGTGAGTTGGAGCAGGCTTTCCCTCCTCAATGTATTACGATCACCTTGGAGGACGAGATCGATATCTCCCGTGGGGAGATGCTGGTGCACCCGGATAACTTGCCGATCCGCGACCGTAATTTCGAGGCCATGCTGGTGTGGATGGATGAGGAAGCCATGGACGTGAACAAGCAGTTCTACATCAAGCAGACCACTCATACGACACGTGCCCGTGTGGATAGTATCCGCTATAAGGTGAACGTGAACACGATGGAGCAATCTTCCGTGGATCATCTGGAGCTGAACGAGATCGGCCGTGTGGTATTTACTACCGGCAAGGAGTTGTTCTTCGATCCGTATAGGAGGAATAAGCAAACCGGCTCGTTTATCTTGATCGATCCGATTACGAATAATACGTCCGCCGTGGGTATGATCATCGACCGTGTGGACGCTAAAGATATGGTGACGGAAGACGCTTTGGCTACCTTGAACCTCCCGGAGATGGGAATCGGAGAGGAGCACTATGAGGCGATCCGTAAGGTTTGTGAGGAGTTGGGCCGGCAGGGCGTATCTGTGAAATGTATAACGGAAAAACGATAGGATATGGGATTGTTGGAGTTTGATAAGCTACCGATCAATACGTTGGTCGGGGCGGATTGGGATACGTTCAGGAAGGTGACGGCCCGGCAGCAGATAGACAAGGGCTTTAAGGGTAAGTATCGCCTTACGACCGGTGTTTGCCGCCTGTTGAGCGCCTTGAAGCCGATCGAGGATAGCCGGTTCAAGAAATTGGCCGATAAGCCGCTCGAGATGGACCCCTTGTTTATCTTGGGGCATTGGCGGAGTGGTACGACCTTTGTTCATAATATCTTCGCCTGCGATAAGCATTTCGGTTATACCACGACGTACCAGACGGTATTCCCGCACCTGATGCTCTGGGGACAGCCTTTCTTCAAGAAGAACATGGCTTTCTTGATGCCGGATAAGCGTCCGACCGATAATATGGAGTTGAAGGTGGATCTTCCGCAAGAGGAGGAGTTCGCCTTGTCGAACATGATGCCTTATACGTATTATAATTTCTGGTTCTTCCCGAAACGCTGGATGGAGTATTGCGATCGTTACTTATTGTTTAACGATATCACGGAGGAGGAGCGGCGGATCTTCATGGATACTTTCATGCGTCTGGTTAAGGTTTCCCTCTGGAATACGAACGGTACGCAGTATTTGAGCAAGAACCCACCGCATACGGGGCGTGTGAAGACTTTGCTGGAGATGTTCCCGAACGCTAAGTTCATCTACTTGAAGCGAAATCCGTATACGGTATTCGAGAGTACCCGCAGTTTCTTTACGAATACGATCCAGCCATTGCGTTTGCAGGATATCACGAACGAGCAGATCGAGGCGAACTTCATCGAGGTATATCGCCGTCTTTTCTACAAGTACGAGGAAGAGAAGCACCTGATACCGGAAGGCAATCTGGTGGAAGTGAAGTTCGAGGATTTCGAGAAAGACGCTTTCGCCATGACGGAAAATATCTACGGGACATTAAACTTACCCGGCTTTAAGGAGTCTAAGGCGGATATAGAGAAGTATCTGGGCAAGAAGAAGGGCTACAAGAAGAACCAATACAAGTACGAGGATCGTACGGTCCGGCTTGTAGAGGAAAATTGGGGCATGGCCTTGAAGGAATGGGGCTATAGCTTATAAATAAAAGGGTTAGATAGGTATTAAATTGATAGAGGGATGGGTTTGAGTTTAAGAAAGAAAGCGTTATTTTTGGCAATCGCTTGTATGCCTTTGTCCGTGGTTCTTGCGGACGGGGATGGGGTGACATCGGAGAATGTGGTGCCCTTCGCTTATGGAGACATGGATAATTGGATTGTCCGTGAGATTCATGAGTCTGGCATTATCGGGGGAAATACGAAATGGCTTTATGAGCTGGGGCCCTCGGATACGATTGTCGGTAATACGGCGTTTCGTAATATGGGCGGTTCTCCGTGGGCTACTTCCAACGTGATGGCGAAAGTGGCGGGAGTGGTGAAAACCAATACGTCTGTTTTCCCGGAGAAACGGGGGGATGGGATGTGCGCCCGCATGGAGACCCGTTATGAGAGCGTGAAGGTTTTCGGTTTGGTGGATATCGAGGTGATCGCCGCCGGCTCCGTTTTCTTGGGTACGGTGCATGAGCCGATCAAGGGAACAAAAAACCCTCAAGCGATGTTACAATCAGGAGTGCCTTTCTCCAAGAAGCCGAAAGCGTTGCGGTTTGATTATAAGGTGAAAGCCGCTCCCGAGAAGAATCGGGTACGTAGTACGGGGTTCAGTCGTAAGAGTACGGTGGCCGGGCAGGATTCCTTGGCGGTGATCTTGTTGTTGCAGAAACGATGGGAAGACGCGGAAGGGAATGTTTATTCCAAGCGGGTCGGTACGATGGTGCAACGCTATACGGAATCTACCCCTGATTGGGTAAATGACGCTACTTACCCGATCCTTTATGGAAATATAACATCCAAACCCGAATATAAACCGTATATGCGTATACAAGTAGAGGAACGTTATACGTTAAATAGTAAAGGAAAAAGCGTTCCTATCCAAGAGGTAGGCTGGGCGGAGCCGGGCGAGGCACCTACGCATATGGTGTTGCAGTTCACCTCCAGCCACGGAGGGGCCTATATCGGCTCTCCGGGAAATACGTTTTGGATAGACAACGTAGAATTAATATACTAATATGGTCGAAGCAAAGATAAAAGCCCTGCGTGATGAGCTGGAGCGGCATAATTATAATTATTATGTGCTTTCGGCACCGACAATATCAGACTTTGAGTTTGATAAGATGATGAAAGAGTTGCAGGAACTGGAGGCGGCGCATCCCGAGTTCGCCGATCCGGATTCCCCGACCCGGAGGGTGGGGAGCGACCTCTCGAAAGAGTTTGAGCAAGTGGTACATAAATATCCGATGCTTTCGTTGGGTAATACGTACTCCGAGGATGAGATCCGAGATTTTTATGATCGTACGGTCCGCTCCTTGAATGAGCCTTTCGAGATTGTGGCGGAGCTTAAATATGATGGTACTTCTATCTCTTTGACCTATGAGAAAGGACGCTTGACGCGTGCCGTGACTCGTGGCGACGGTACTCGTGGTGATGACGTGACGGCGAATATCAAGACCATCCGTTCGGTTCCATTAAGACTCCGGGGTTCTGATTTTCCGGAGGAGTTCGAGATCCGTGGCGAGGTATTGCTGCCTTGGGCGGAGTTCGATCGCTTGAATAAGGAGCGGGAGGAGCAGGAGGAACCCTTGTTCGCCAATCCTCGCAACGCCGCTTCCGGTACGTTGAAACAGCAGAATCCGGCTATCGTGGCCTCCCGTAAGCTGGATGCTTATTTCTATTATTTATTGGGTGAGAACCTGCCGGCCGAAGGGCATTATGAGAATTTGCAGGCGGCTCGCGCATGGGGTTTTAAGATTCCGGACGTGATCCGCAAATGCCAGAGCCTACAGGATATATTCGATTATATCGCTTATTGGGATGTGGAACGTAAGAACCTGCCCGTGGCGACGGATGGAATCGTGTTGAAGGTAAACTCGCTTCGTCAGCAGAGGAACTTAGGTTTTACGTCGAAAAGCCCTCGCTGGGCGATCGCTTATAAGTTTCAGGCGGAGCGTGCCGAGACTCGCTTGAACTCGGTCTCTTTCCAAGTGGGACGGACGGGGACGGTCACTCCGGTGGCGAACCTCGAGCCCGTATTGTTGGCGGGGACGGTGGTGAAGCGGGCTTCCTTGCATAACGCCGATATTATCGAGGGGCTTGACTTGCATATCGGCGACCAAGTGTATGTGGAGAAAGGCGGGGAGATCATCCCGAAGATCGTGGGAGTGAACGTGGAGGCTCGTTCGATGCTGATGGGGGATAAGGTCCGCTTTATCCGTGTGTGTCCGGAGTGCGGGACTCCTTTGGTGCGTCCGGAGGGAGAGGCGGCGCATTACTGTCCGAACGAGTCGGGCTGTCCTCCTCAGATCAAGGGGCGTATAGAGCATTTCGTGACCCGGAAGGCGATGAATATCAATATAGGCCCGGAAACGGTGGAGGATTTGTACGACGCCGGTTATGTAAAAGACTCGGCGGACTTATATACGTTGACGGTTGCCGATTTATTGCGTCTGGAACGGTGGGCGGAGAAGAGCGCCCAGAATCTGATGTCGAGTCTGGAGGAATCCAAGCAAGTTCCTTTTGAGAGGGTCTTGTTCGGTCTGGGGATTCGTTTCGTGGGAGAGACGGTCGCTAAACGCTTGGCCTCGGCTTTCCACTCGATCGAGGCATTGGAGCAGGCGTCCTTAGAGGATTTGGTAGCCGTGGACGAGATCGGCGAGCGGATCGCCCAGAGTGTATTGAGTTATTTCTCGGACGAGAAGAACCGTACGTTGGTGAACCGATTAAAGGAACAGGGCTTGCGGATGGCGGTTTCCGAAGAGCAATTGGCGAACCGTTCCGAGAAGTTGAAAGGATTGACGATCGTGATCAGCGGGACATTTTCCAAGCATTCACGTGACGAGTATAAGGCGATGATTGAGCAACATGGCGGCAAGAATAGCGGCTCCGTCTCGGGGAAGACCGATTATATCCTTGCCGGCGAGAATATGGGACCAGCCAAGCTGGAGAAAGCGGCGAAGCTGGGTGTGAAGATTATCAACGAGGATGCGTTCTTAAATATGCTGGAATAAATGTTTACGAATTATTTTATCAAGAAGAAGATACAGGCTTTAGTGTCGGATGCCGGGGGGCGTCCGCATCGTTCCCTTTCCTTGGATGAGGCACGTTCGCTTTTGGTCTTGTATAATATAGAGGATCACGAGGACGTCATGAGGGCCTTGGAGCCTTTGCACAAGGCGAAGAAGGACATCAAGACGTGTGTATATGTGCCGTCCGGAGGAGCGGATATTCCTTTCGATGATTCCAATATTCCTGTACATATAAAGAACGATCTCAACGCGTGGGGATTCCCTTCCGATAGTGTCTTGAAAAAGGTGGGCGCTCTCAAGGCGGATATCTTGATCGATATCACCCGGCCGGGTTGTTATGCCTTGCAATACATCGCTCTCCGGCATCCATCCGCCTTCAAGGTCGGGATTAAGTATCCGGGCCAAGAATGGTACGACTTAGGCTTGACTGTAACAGATAAGGACGATATTCAGTATTTATTCGGACAGATATTATTTTATTTGCGTTCCATCCGTGCTAAATGATATAATTTCCTTATTTTTGCAGTGCTAAATAACAAAAAGGAATATTTTCCCCATGGCAGACATAAATTTAAAAGGAATGGGTGTGGCGTTGATCACGCCATTCAAGGAAGATGAGAGTGTAGATTACGAGGCGTTAGGCAAGCTGGTGGATTATCAGGTGCAGAACGGTACGGATTATTTGGTAGTGCTGGGAACTACAGCGGAAACCCCTACACTTACGGAAGAAGAAAAGAAAAACATTATAAGCTTGGTAGTGACTCGTGTACGGGGCCGTATCCCTATCGTATTAGGCGTGGGAGGTAATTGTACACGGTCGGTTGTCGAGAAGTTGAAGACCGATAATTTCGAGGGTATCGACGCTATCCTCTCGGTCGTACCTTATTATAATAAGCCTTCCCAAGAAGGGATTTACCAGCATTACAAGGCGATCGCCAACGCTACTCATTTACCGATCGTACTCTATAACGTACCGGGGCGTACGGGCGTGAACATGACGGCCGAGACTACGCTTCGTATCGCCCGTGAGTTCGATAACGTGATCGCCGTGAAAGAGGCTTCCGGCAATATCACCCAGATGGATGATATTATCAAGAACAAGCCGGCCCGTTTCAACGTGATCTCCGGTGACGATGGCATTACTTTCCCTTTAATGACATTAGGTGCGGTGGGAGTGATCTCCGTGATCGGTAACGCCTTCCCTCGTGAGTTTAGCCGTATGGTACGTCTGGCCTTGGCGGGTGATTATGATAGCGCACGTACGATCCATCACAGCTTCACGGAGCTGTTCAGCCTGTTGTTCGTGGATGGAAATCCTGCCGGAGCGAAGAGTATGCTGAATATGATGGGCTTTATCGAGAATAAGCTTCGTTTGCCTTTGGTTCCTACACGTATCGTCACGTATGAGAAGATCCGTGAGGTGTTGCGACAGTTGAGCATTAAGTGCTGATCCGCTTTTAACGGCAACGATTCTTATTATTTATATAGGATAACAAAAGGGGCTTCATGTGTCATAGAGGGCATGTGAAGCCTTTTTCTATAGATATGCTCCAACTCCTCATACCGATACTTCAACCTTGATTTCGGTCACTTCATTATTTTATGTCGGGCAGGCAAACGCTTACCTTTTATTTTTGTAACTATTATATTAAATAAATGAAGTGATGTTTAAAGCGATTGTCCATTTTTCTATTCAGAAGAAACTATTCGTTGGGTTGACAACCTTGTTTCTGCTTCTGGGAGGAATCTATGCCATGATGACTTTACCGATAGATGCCGTACCGGATATAACGAACAATCAAGTGCAAATCGTGACGGTATCGCCAACCTTGGCCCCGCAAGAGGTAGAGCAATTGATCACCATGCCTATCGAGATAGCGATGAGTAATATCATGAACGTGGAAGAGATCCGCTCCGTTTCCCGCTTTGGCCTGTCATTGGTAACGGTCGTGTTTAAGGAAAGCGTGCCTACCTTGGATGCCCGCCAACTTATAAACGAGCAGATACAAACCGTGGCGGGAGAAATCCCCACGGAACTGGGTACGCCGGAGCTGATGCCTATCACGACCGGCTTGGGCGAGATTTATCAATATGTATTGAGCGTGGAGCCCGGTTATGAGGAGAAATACGACGCCATGGAACTCCGTACCATTCAGGACTGGATCGTGAAACGGCAACTGAGCGGTATACCGGGTATCGTGGAGATCAATAGCTTTGGCGGCTATCTGAAACAGTATGAGGTGGCGGTAGATCCGGATGCCCTTTATTCCTTGAATATTACGATCGGCGAGGTGTTCGAGGCGCTCAACCGGAATAACCAGAATACAGGCGGCAGTTATATCGAGAAAATCAATAAGGCTTACTACATCCGTAGCGAGGGAATGATCGGCAAGATAAAGGACATCGAGCGCATTGTGATCACGAACCGTGGAGGGATACCGATTCATATAAGCGATGTCGGCTCGGTTCGCTTTGGTTCCGCCAAGCGTTTTGGCGCCATGACAAAGGATGGCGAGGGAGAGTGCGTGGGCGGTATCGCCATGATGTTGAAGGGGGCGAACGCCAATGTCGTGACCAAGGAACTGGAGGCACGGGTCGAAAGGGTACAGAAAATGTTGCCGGAAGGTGTTCGTGTAGAACCTTATTTGAATCGTTCCGAATTGGTAGACCGAAATATATCCACCGTGATCCGTAACTTGATAGAGGGAGCGTTGATCGTCTTTATCGTATTGATCATCTTCTTGGGGAATGTGCGGGCCGGCTTGATCGTGGCTTCCGTGATCCCGTTGGCGATGCTTTTCGCTTTTATCTTGATGCGTGTTTTCGGGGTCTCCGCCAACCTGATGAGTTTAGGGGCCATCGATTTCGGTATCGTGGTCGATGGATCGATCGTTATATTGGAGGGGATATTGGCGCATATCTATTCGAGGCGGTTGATGGGGCGTACGCTCTCTGCCGAGGAGATGGACCGGGAGGTCGAGGCCGGAGCCGGTCATGTCGCTCGGAGCGCTACCTTTGCCGTATTGATCATTTTGATCGTCTTCTTCCCGCTACTTACGCTGACCGGGATAGAGGGCAAATATTTTACCCCCATGGCGAAGACCTTGGTGTTTTGTATTATCGGGGCTTTGATCCTTTCGCTCACCTACGTGCCGATGATGGCCTCCCTGTTCCTAAAGCGTACGATCTCTTCGAAGCCTACATTCGCCGATCGTTTCTTCGGGAAATTAAACGGGGTTTACAGGCGTACGCTTCATTTCTGCTTGCGTCATATCTGGGGAACGATCGCTTGTTCTTTCGCGGCTCTGGCTGTGTCCCTTTTCTTATTCACGAGGTTAGGGGCGGAGTTTATCCCTACGCTGGATGAGGGGGATTTCGCCATGCAGATGACGCTTCCCGCCGGTAGTTCCCTGACGCATAGTATCGAGCTATCGAAGCAAGCGGAAGAGACCTTGATGAAGAATTTCCCGGAGATCAAGCATGTGGTAGCCAAGATCGGAACGGCCGAGGTTCCGACCGACCCGATGGCGGTGGAAGATGCGGATATCATGATCGTGATGAAACCTTTCAAGGAATGGACCTCGGCCTCCAGCCGTGCGGAGATGGTGGAGAAGATGAAGGCCTCCTTGGAACCGATTACGGGGGCGGAGTTTAATTTCAGCCAGCCGATCCAGCTTCGCTTCAATGAATTGATGACGGGGGCCAAGGCGGATATCGCGATCAAGCTATATGGAGAGGATATGGCGGAGCTTTATAAGAAGGCGAAGGAAGCCTCTCTTTTCGTGGAGCAAGTACCGGGAGCCGCCGATGTGATCGTGGAGCAGGCGATGGGGCTACCGCAATTGGTCGTACACTACGATCGTGCCAAGATCGCCCGTTACGGGATGAATATAGAGGAGTTGAACACGATCATCCGTACGGCTTATGCGGGAGAGGCGGCGGGTGTCGTTTTCGAGAATGAGCGACGTTTCGACTTGGTGCTTCGTCTGGATAACGATAAAGTGGCGGATCTGAATTTGGATAAGCTCTTTGTACGGACTGCCGAGGGAATCCAGATCCCGGTTAGCGAGGTCGCTACGATCGAGCTGGTCAACGGGCCTCTACAGATTAACCGGGATGCCACGAAACGCCGTATCGTGATCGGGGTGAATGTCCGTGACGCTGATATCCAGAAAGTCGTGCGTACTATCCAAGAAACCCTTGACAAGCATATCAAGCTGGAACCGGGATACTACTTTGAGTATGGCGGCCAGTTCGAGAACTTGCAGAATGCGATCGATACGCTTACGATCGTGATACCGGTCGCCTTGTCATTGATCTTATTGCTATTGTTCTTTGCCTTTAAGAGTGTTACCTACTCGCTGGTGGTATTTTCTACCGTCCCGTTATCCTTGATCGGGGGTATTCTGGCACTTTGGTTACGAGGGTTGCCTTTCAGTATATCGGCGGGGGTCGGCTTTATCGCCTTGTTTGGCGTAGCGGTTTTGAATGGTATATTAATGATTAATCATTTTAATAACTTACGAAAACAAACTAAATATCAAATGACAACGAATCGTATCCTCGCGAAAGGATGTCCGCATCTACTTCGCCCCGTATTCTTGACCGGCTTGGTAGCTTCTCTAGGATTCGTGCCGATGGCGATAGCGAAGTCCGCGGGCGCGGAGGTGCAACGTCCGTTAGCGACGGTCGTGATCGGAGGCTTGATTGTCTCCACGATCTTGACGTTGATTATTATCCCGGTATTTTATCGGTTGGTAAATAGCTCGGCCGCTTGGAAGCGCCAACGCTGGTTGAAGCGCCTATTGCCGTTTCTTCTTTTTTTAGGTATCTTATTCCCCACGCATGCCCAACAGACGGTGTCGTTGGAAGAAGCCGTGACGATCGCCTTGGAGAATCATCCTCGCCTGAAGACTGCCACGGCATCCATTGAACGTAGTCGTGCTTCACGGGGAGAGAGCTGGGAGGTGTCACCGACCACCTTTAATTATTCATGGGGACAGATCAACGGTGAGACACGAAACGACAATCAAATGGAGATCACGCAATCCTTGGGTTCTCTATTGACTCCATTTTATAAGAACGCCTTGGTGAACCGTCAAGTCGCCACGGGAGAATATTACCGGGACTTGGTGAAGAAAGAGATTACGGCCGAGGTAAAACGGGCATGGGCTTATTATCAATATGCCTTTCATCTATGTGCCTTGTATAAAGAGCAGATCGAGTGGGCCGGACGTTTGCGAAAGGCAAGTCAGTTGCGTTATGAGCAAGGGGATATCACGCTATTGGAGCGGAATATGTCATCTACCTTGGTCGCCGATCTGCAAACCCGTTTGTCGCAGGCGGAGGAGGAGTTGCAATTGGCTGCCCGTCGTTTCTCATGGACTTGTTATTCGGATTCCCCATTGCTGCCTATGGATACGACATTGGTTTTATTCCCCGCTCGCATAGCCGAGATCGCTCCGTCCGATATCCATCTGAATTATTTCCGGAGCGTGGCCGATGAGAAGAAAGCCATGCTTCGTATCGAACGGAGCCGTTTCTTCCCGGAACTATCGGTAGGATATGTGCGTCAGAAAATAGCCCCGTTGAGCGGTCTGGACTCTTGGATGGTCGGGATCTCGTTCCCGGTATTGTTCTTCCCGCAGCATAGCCGGGTAAGGCAAGCGAAGATCGATTCCTATATCGCCCGTACGGAAGCGGAGAGCAACATCCGTCAATTGAACAATAAGGTGGAGGAGTTGAGCGTTGCGCTTCGTAAGGAAGGAGAGCATATCCGCTATTATACGACCGGCGCTTTACCGGAAGCGGATGCTTTGTTGAAGAGCGCGACGGTACAGTTCAAAGAGAGCGAGACAGATATCACGCAGTTTGTTCAAAGCCTGAACGCCGCCCGGGAGATCCGGCGGGGATATATCGAGGCCGTATATGCCTATAATATATCGGCGCTTGAGTTGGAGTTGTATAGTAGATAACCAGAAAAATAGTATAAGATGAAAAAGATATGGATTCCTGCGGCTCTTATGGCATTGGCCGCATGCAGTATGACAAACAACGCGGAGAAAGGACAGGGCGATTCGCAAGACATAACTACCCGGCCCGCTATTACTCAAGTAGCAGAAAACGTACCGTCTGAACCATCCGTGGATAGCGTAGAGGTGGATGGGATTTCCTCGGCAACGGCCCTTCCGAATCACTCCTCTTTCAACGGGATCATGGTAGTTCCCCCGCAGCGGCAGGCTACGGTTACGTTGACGATGGGAGGCACGGTTCATGCTACTACGCTGCTTCCGGGCGATTATGTGAAGAAGGGCTCGGTGATCGTCAGCTTGGAGAATCCGGATTTTATCACGTTGCAACAGACCTATTTGGATGCCCATGCCCAAACGGAATACTTAGAGGCTGAGTATAAAAGGCAACAGCGTTTGAGCGAGCAAGAAGCGGCCTCGCAAAAACGTTTCCAGCAAAGCAAGGCGGATTATCTTTCCATGAAGAGCCGTCAAGATGCCGCCGCCGCGCAACTCGCTATCCTAGGTGTCTCCGCCGGCGATCTTCTGGAAGACGGTATTCAACCTTATTTGGAGGTAAAAGCGCCATTAAGCGGTTATGTCGCCGGGCTGTCCATTAATCTCGGTAAATACGTGAACGCGGGCGAACCGATCTGTGATGTGATCGATAAAGGCGAGACTCTCCTTTGCCTGACCGCTTATGAGAAGGATTTAGCGGACTTATCCATTGGGAACCAAGTACAGTTCCGGGTGAATGGAATGGGGAAGGAGACCTTCCATGCGGTCTTGGTCTCGATCGGACAGGAGGTGGACGAGACGAGCCGTTCCTTGGAAATGTACGCTCGGGTGAAAGAGACGAATCCCCGTTTTCGTCCCGGTATGTATGTTTCCGCACGGGTAGAGAAGAAATGACTATCTTTGTCTTCATGAAGAAAATGAATATAAAGAATAAATATGTGTTCTCGTTGGTCATCATATCGATCATGGTGGCCTTCTTGATCCATTTCCCGGAATTGGTGTCGTTGTTTGACGTTACCGGGCAGAACGCTCTTTTCCCGGATATGTCGGTATTGGATGTAGCGAATGAGGTCTTTTTCACCTTCGTGTCCCTCTTGCTGCTATTTGCGATGAACACGTATGTCTTTGGTTTCAATCGGCAGAAAGCGCGTATCTCTTGGCAGAAGGTCCTTCTCTCGTTCGTAATGACTTGGTGCGTGAATAATTTATTAGGAAAAGGTTTCGTGTTCTTGCACCATCAGTTTGATATTCCGGCGATCGACGCCTTGGTACATCATTATCTGCATCCGTTGAGGGATTTTATCATGTCGTGTGTCGTTACGGGGAGTTGCTATATGATTTACCTGATTCGTCAAAGCCAGCAAGTACAGGTCGAGAACCAGCAATTGCGGGCGGAGAATCTATTGAACCAATATGAGGCGTTGAAGAGTCAGCTTAATCCTCATATGTTATTTAATTCCTTAAATACGCTCCGTTCCTTGATCCGGGAGACTCCCGGGAAGGCACAAGAATATTTGCAGGAGTTATCCCGTGTCTTACGTTATACCTTGCAAGAGAATGAGTGCCGTAGTGTTACTTTACGGGAGGAGATGGATTTCGTGAATGCTTATATCTTCCTTTTGAAAATGCGCTATGAGGATAATCTGGTCTTCGATATAGACTTAGGGAAGGAGCACGAGTCTAAGCAACTGCCTCCTATGTCGGTGCAGCTTTTGATCGAGAACGCCGTGAAGCATAACGAGATTAGCAACCGTCATTCATTGACCATTTCCGTTCGTTCTGGCCATGATTCCTTGACGGTTAGCAATCCCATCCAACCGAAATTGACACATAGCGGAGGCACCGGTATTGGCTTGGTGAACCTGAGTAAACGTTATAACCTCTTGTATAAGAAAGATATTTCCATAAAAGAAGATGCTAGTATATTCAGCGTAACAATCCCTTTGGTATGAAAGCTTTGATAATAGAAGACGAGAAAGCGGCTGTCCGTAATTTGATGGCATTGCTGGGAGAGGTTGATCCGGATATCGAAGTGATCGATGTCCTAGATAGTATTACGGATAGTGTTGAATGGTTTCAATCGCATCCAATGCCGGAACTTATCTTTCTGGATATCCATTTGGCGGATGGTTCGGCTTTCGAGATCTTCGGTCATGTAGATATCTCTTGCCCGATCATTTTCACGACAGCCTATGATGAATATGCGCTGAAAGCGTTTAAAGTGAATAGCGTAGATTATCTGCTGAAACCGATCGACGCGGATGATATACGGAAAGCTTTGGATAAGTTGTCACGGTTACAATCGACGGCTGTGGAGAAAGAAGCGATCGATTATTCCGCTGTCATGCAAGCCTTGAAGCGGGTGGAAGGATATAAAACGCATTTCTTGATCCCTGTGAAAGGGGATAAGCTGCTACCTGTTTCCGTGAATATGATCTTATTTTTCTATATAGCGGACGGAAATGTAAAGGCGGTGATGACGGACGGGAAGGAATACCTTTTCACGCAGACCTTGGATGAGCTCGCCGATAGCCTTGATCCTGCCTTGTTCTTCCGGATCAATCGTCAGTACTTGATATCCAGAAAGGCGGTGCAAGATATCGATCTCTGGTTTAACGGACGCCTTGCGGTCAATTTGATCGTACCGACCTTGGAGCGTATATTGGTTAGCAAGGCGAGAGTGCCGGATTTCAAGACGTGGTTTACGTCATGATGGATTATCAAGAGGATTATAGGGGTGGAGTACGATGAACCGGGCTCCATGCTTATACGTCGGGTCTAATTGAATGGAGCCACCTAAATGCTCGATAATCGTTTGGCTGATGGATAACCCTAAGCCTGTACCCTGCGCATATTCATCTACCTTTTCGAAACGCTCGAATATGACTTTCTGCTTATCCTCCGGTATTCCACATCCGGTATCGGTTACGGTGATACGTATATGCTGCTTGTCCTCATCTATTTGATAAGATAGGTTGATCTCTCCTTCTTTCGTGAATTTGCAGGCATTGGTCAATAAGTTTATCAATAATTGTTGGAGACGTATCGAATCTGTCTGAATATGTAAGGGGTCTTCAGAAGGTGTATAGGTCAATTGAACACCCGGAAAGACCCGGTGCTCTACACTTGCCAAAGCGTTCCGGCAACAATCCGATAAGTTTGTCTTCTCTATAATGAACTTCATATTCCCGGATTCTAGGCGAGAAAGGTCAAGAATATCATTTATCAGATTAAGTAATAAATAAGAGTTATTGTTGATAATGGAGAAAAACTCTTTCTTTTCGCCAGCGGAAATAGATTCATCGGATATTAATTCCGAAAAGCCGACAATCGCGTTAAGCGGCGTACGGATCTCATGGCTGATATTGGCGATAAACGTGCTTTTCATCTGGTTGGCGTGTTCCGCTATCTCTTTGGCTGTACGAAGTTGACGCTCGGACTCTACTAAGGCTTCCTTGTCTTTCATAAGTTCTCGTTGGTAGCGGCGTGCGGAGCGATAGGACTTGTATACGATGTATAGCATCACTAAAAGAACGATCGATACTACGAGTAGAATAATCATTAACAACCTTTGGGTATGCAGTTGTTGTTCACGTAGCTGTAGCTCGTATGCCTGCATCTCTTGATTGTTTAGATCATGTAATGTCCGGAGCTGATTGATCTGCCGGTTGAAGGCCTCGTCATGCAACATCTTGGTATGTTCTACAACTTCTCTACTAAATGCGAGCGCTTCTTTATAACGTCCCAATGCTTCGAGAATCTCGACTTTCAGCTCCGAGGTTCGTATATCTTCTTCTGTTAATTTATTTGTGTCTATGATATTCAGCGCCTTTCCATACTTACCTATTAAATAGTAATACTTGGCGAAAACGAAGTTGTAGCAGAATTCCGTATAATCATCTCCGGTTTTCTCTACGATCGGTGTCGCCTTCAACAAGGTCTCCAATGCCTGCTTGGGCTTGTCTTGAAGGACATACATATCCGCATAAAAAACATACATTAGCGCACGGCAACGATCCACGGGGAATGCGGTGCCTTGTTCTTCATTCTCTCTTTCCCTATCTTGGATCATTTCATCGTAACGGGTTAATAATTCCTCGGCCTCGGTGAAATGGTCGGTTCGTAGATAAGATTCGATGAGGTTTCCCATGTATTGCATCTCGAATTTCGGATTGTCACCTCGTTTCTGTAATAAATCGAGACCTTCCCGATAAGCTACTATCGCGTCACTATCCCGATGTATTTCTTGATAGATTAAACCTAAGTTCTCATTGCAACAAATCAATCCATATTCACTCTTTGTATCACGGGCATAGTTGTATAGGCTGATCGCCCCGTTCATCGCTAACTCATAATTGCCGTCCCATAGATCCATTTGGCAAATGAATCCTCGCGCATCGAATAATGCGTCCGGAACCTCATTCTTGGCCGCGGCCAATGAATCTATCTTATGCGACCAGTAAATCAGGCTATCCCTGTTTTGTATATTGTAATAATGGCGGGATAAGTTGGCCCATGCGTAATATAAGGAAGCATGACCTTTCGAAGTGGAGCTTGCCACATCTGCCATTTTGTTTAGGTAAACAATCTCCTTGGGCATTTGCCTGTACATTGTCGCTAAATCCTTATATAACTCGATCTGTTCATTTATGGCTGGCGAGGACTTTAATAGGGATAAAAGGCTGTCTTCCCTTTGTTGGGTAGTATAGGTGTTTTCCCCTAAAGAAAACATTGGGATCATTAAATAGATAAATAATACTAAATAGGTATTTCTCATGATATTGTATGATGTTCAATACAAAAATACATTTTAATATTAAATATCAAGCGTATGTTATGGAATTTTAGAGGTCTGCCTTATAGTTTCTTTTTCAAAGTGAAGAAAAAAGTAACCCCTTTTCCCGGACTGCTCTTCGCCGATATTTGTCCTTTATGAAAATTAACCCCGTTTTTAACGATGGATAATCCTAATCCGGTTCCTCCGATCTTACGACTGCGTCCCTTGTCTACCCGGTAGAAGCGCTCGAATATGCGATTGATATGTTCTTCCGGGATACCCACTCCATTATCGGAGAAGCTAAAGTAATAATATTTAGGATCTTCTTTATAGCAGTTGACGGTAATCCTTATGTTTTCTCCCGCATAAGCGATCGCGTTGTCATATAGATTCCGGAATATGGAATAGAGTAGGGAGTTATTCCCGAACACGGTCGGATCTCCCGGGAGGATAATTTCCGACGTGATGTGTTTTTCTTCCATATCTTGGGAGCATTCTTTTTGTATCTCGGCGATAAGCTTCGTGATATTTACTTCCGTGAGGTCGAACATCTCGGATGCCTCGTCAAGTCTGTTTAATACGGAAATATCTCGTAATAATCCTGTAAGGCGGGTACTTTGGGAATAACAACGTTCCAAGAAAAATTGACGTTTGTCCGGACTCAAATCTGGGTTGGATAGGATTGTTTCCAAATACCCTTGAATGCTGCTGACCGGTGTTTTCAGCTCGTGAGAGACGTTCTGCGTAAGCTGTCGTTTCATCCGGCTTTCTTCTTCTTGACGGGATATATCATTAATAGAGATCTCATAACTATTATCGAGGAATAAAATACATTCGATCAAGAATATTTTACCGTTCTTGTCAATAGTCACGGACTCTCTTAATACTTTCTTTTTCCGATTCAGATTCCGGATATTCTTATTCAAGAAGGTACGGATTGGTTCTAATTCGGCTATATCAGTAACGTCTTCCACTTGGTGGATCTGGGTGTCGGATATGACATTTATGAATTGAATGAATAGGATGTTAGAAAGAATCTCCCGCCCTTCACTTGTAAACATAGCGAAGCCTTCCTTGGAATATTGGAAATGTTTGATAAGCTTTTCCCGTTCCATGGATAACTCGTTTTTCGCTTTCTGTTGCCGATGGTATAAGGTTACGATATTCTGTGAGATATCACCTAGTTCATCATTCGGGAAAACATAATCGACCGCAGGCATTCGATCTTTCTCTACGTTTAAGGCGAAATCCCTTAGTTTGGATATCGTTTTACCTATGCTGAAAGTAAAACGGGAAAGGACAAAGAAGAAAATCAAGGTCATCAATGCCATGAAATAAATGAAGTCCTTGTTTACCGTCAATATCCCTCTTACATATGGATCATAGGGCAGGGCTGAGCGGTAAATATAACCTCCTATATTTGATGCCGAATAGAAATACCTTTTTCCCGTAGATTCCGAGGAACGGATAGCGAATCCTTCATTATATAATCGGGCTTTGCGTACCTCGCTCCGGTCGTTATGGTTATTAAACTCGTCCGTCCCGCTATTATCAAACAATACGTCGCCGGATGGATCTATAATGGTTACCCGCAAATCCTTTTGAGGGATGTCGTCCATGAAACTTATTACGGTCTTGTTGATGTCCGTACTTTGTTGGCATTTGCGGAATAATTGGTAATTATAGTTACTCAACACATTGTTCAACTTTTCTTGTGCGAACTCCCTTTCCCGCTGATATTGGAATAGCAGGAAACAGACCGTAAAGCCCAAGAACATAAAAAAGACCGACCAGAAAAGCCGTTGGCTAAACGGTATCCGGTGTCTTTTCTCACCATCTATCTTTACCATGATTCAGCGACAATATTAGCATTCAAAACAATAACCGAAACCTAAGCGAGTTACGATGTTCTTTCCATAAGGACCTATTTTCTTACGTAACCGGGTGATGTTGACATCGATGGTACGGTCTAGAACATATACCTCGTCTTTCCAGATGCGAGACAGTATTTCCTCTCTGGAGAAGACGTTCCCTTTATTTTCCAATAGAAGTTTTAGTATCTCAAACTCTTTTTTGGTCAATGGAACTTCCACCCCGTCTACCGTAGCCTTGATGCGTTTCGTATCAAGAGCTAATGTCTCATACTCGAGTTTCTCAATCTCTTTATCTTTTGATTTCTCGGAAGTTCTTCTTAGTACGGCCTTAACACGCGCTATCACTTGGCGGATGGAGAAAGGCTTGGAGATATAGTCGTCCGCCCCGAGATTGAACCCTGTGAGCATATCGTTTTCCGTATCTTTGGCCGTGAGGAAGATGATAGGGGTATTAGCCGTCTTCTCATCTTGTCGCAGGATACGTGCCATCTTGAAACCGGAGATTTCTCCCATCATGACATCCAACAATAATAAATTGTAAACGGTCAGATCCTTTTTCAATGCCTCTTCCGCACTATAGGCGGTATCTACTTCATAACCTTCTATTTCTAAGTTGAATTTAAGGATCTCACACAAATCCTCTTCATCATCCACTACAAGAATACGAGTTGTTGCCATAAGCTGTTCTGTTTTTAAAAGAGTGCCTTACGGCTCTCCATATACAAATATAATTATTTTTGGCAAAGAACGGATATTCTTATTTCGGAGAAATGAAATATATGTTACATTGCTGTTAAGATCGCTCATATTATCAAAGACGGTTTTCTTAAACAGTTGTAATGTAGTTAATTACTATTAAGGGCGAAAATTAAGCTTAATCGTAGAATACGTTCAATTTTCTAGTATTTTACTTTGTGTTTTACAAATGTTTTACAAAAATGGCGACAATAACATGGGCGGTGCTGAAGCATCACAAGAAAGCGGATGGGACTTACAACCCTAAAGTGAGAGTCACGCATAATCGGAGCGTCTCGTATATGTCGACGGATATATACACTCAATTCGTGAAATTTAAGAGGGGATCCTCCATGGGGGTGATAACGGATGGCGATATTATGGATTGCTTGAATGACATTGTCCGCTCAATCCGGCAGATCGTGAACACCAATCCCGTGGCCGTGGAGCAAATGGAAACGGCCAAGGAATTGGCCGGATTCATCGAGCGTTATAAAAAACGGCAGAATCTAGATATCGATTACATCGTTTTCGCCACCTCCTTTTTGGAAACCTTACCAAAGAGAGGAACGGAGAGTTCCTACAAAACGGCGATTAACGTGCTTCGGTATTATATGAGGGAGATAAGCGGCGATGAGAAATTGCCGATAAAGTCTTTCACGGCGAAATTCTTGATGAGGTTCGAGTCATGGCTTAGGACTGAGAGGATTGTCGCGATAAGAGGGAAGAAGCGTACGCTCCCCCCCATGAGCGATAACGGGATCTCGCACTACATGGATCACCTGAAACACGTGTTCAATCGTTTGAAGGCCGCTTATAATGACTATGAGCTAGGAGACATCCTGATAAAGGCGGAACCTTTCAAGGTGTATTCGGCCCCTAAGCTGAGACCCACGAAGAAAAGGGCGATATCGAGGGAGGAGATTCTGAGGATCTATAATTATGTCCCAAAGAAATCCAATACCGTCGTGGCGCTGGCTCGTGACTTGTTCATCTTCTCTTTCATGGCGGCGGGGATGAACGCCGTTGACATGTATAATTGCCCGGCCCCGAGTTCCGGGAGAATCGAGTATTACCGATCCAAGACCGCAGACCGGAAGACTACGGGTGACGCTTTCATGTCGATATCCATAACCGGTTATTTGCGGTCTGTGATCGATAAGTATGGTGACTTGACAGGGAAACGTTTGTTTCGTTTCGCGGACAAGTACGTGAACCATTATCGGTTGAACGTGGCCTTATGTAGGGGGCTGAAAGTGATAGGAGAGGACACTGGAATAGGGAACCTGCAATTTTATTGCGCGTGCCATAGCTTCGCCACAACTATTATATTTTGATTTATTATTCTGTAAAACAGTTAGTTACAAAAATATTCTTTGAAAAGGGTAACGGTTTAGCAACGTGCTATCTACCTTTATACTTTTTCATTTGCATCGTTTCAAATAA